>OLGH01002035.1_pt1 | contig 17086 bp, 17 predicted proteins | sample 1604851 | NCBI WGS metagenome assembly OLGH01 (sample SAMEA3888894, study PRJEB22519) | human gut metagenome | biome: human gut; feature: human-associated habitat; material: faeces | place: Denmark | collected 2010 | reverse complement strand
AAATAATATTTTCTGTATGTCTTTTAGCTTTTCTTCTTGTGTATCATCAAAAACAACAATTATATGAATTACTTTATCTTCAAATACAACAGAAAATTCTACTCCTGGCAATACTTTTTGTATACACCCTTTTTTCTCTTCATCTTTAAGTCTCTTATATATATCAAATTCAAAATTATCATGATCTGTTATTGCACACATATTTATATTATTCTCATTTAACTTTTTAATTAGTATTCCTATATTTTCAATTGTCAAATTTTTGACTTTTAAATGATCTTTATATTTTGACCCTATAGAATGAATATGAAAATCAACTTTTATTCCATCTTTTACAATTCTTTCTTCCATATTTTCTCCCTCTATTTTTTCTGTTTATCGAAAGTTTCTTTTATTGCTTTGTCTAATTGCTCTTGTACTGATTCTCTATTAAATATACTTCCAAATATTTGATTTGTCGCTGTATTTATTGATTCATTATTAGCAATCTCTGTAGTTCTTTTTATTTCATTTTCGTTTTCTAGTTTTAGTATTTCTAATTTATATTTTTGTTCAACTTCTTTTAATTCAAGTTCTAATTTGTGTTTTTCCTTCATTGCTTCAATATCTATTTTATGTTGATTCATTAACTTTTCCATATCAGCTGTATTTTGAATTTTTAGGATTTCGATGTCCTTCGTATTTCCATTCCTAGCTACTAGATATGTTATAATACCACTTATTAATGCAGTTATGATTGAAAAAATATGTGTTTCCATCCCTTATTACCTCTTTTCCATAATTTCATTTACAAGTACTCGTTATACTTATTATAAATTTTTTGAATTAATAATTCTATATAAAATCTGACTAGAAAATTATAATTTTTTGACTTTTTTGAGTCAATTCGTATCATGATATAATTTCATTGGCTTCTCTTTCACTTTTAAAATAAAGCATTTTTTTTAAAGTTTCTTTCTTTTCATCTAATGATATTTTATCGTTATTAAAGTATCGTTTTACTATTTGTACTACTTGTTCTGAATTTAAAGCTTTTTTATTAAATAGATTATCCATACTAACTTCAAAATAATCACTAATTACTATAGCATCATATAGACTCATTTCTCTTCTACCTGTTTCCCAGCTTGACACCTTAGATCGACTTATGTTTAAATCTTCAGCCATTTTTTCTTGAGACACTCCCTTTAGTATCCTCAACACTTTTAAATCAATTCCTAATCTTTCATTCATTTACTTACTCCTATTTTTTCATATATATATCATATTTGTTGTAAATATTTTGTCGAAATTTGTCATTTATTATCAAAAAAGCAAAATATTTCTGTAACTCTCAATTACTTTAATATTTTGCTTTTCTTCTGTAATATTTTATTCTAAATACTCCTTCAATCCTTCTACCACCTTATAAACTTGTGTCATAGGATTTCTTTGTGATGCTTGTCCGTTTTCATTAATTTTCTCCATTAATTTGCAATTATCTATTGCCATATGTATTTTTCCATCACTTGTAACTTTCTCAAAAATCTTTTCATCATTTTTCTTATATTCTCCAAGTCCATTTTTTTGAAATTCTTTATTCAATTCTTTTAAAATATCAGCTTTTGATATATATTTAGTTACTCTTTTTAAATGAGATAATATCCAAAGTTCAAAATTTGGATTAGACCAAGCAACATTATAATCACAAGTTCTAATAGCTTTATCAAATTGATCATTTGAATAATCATCTTTATCAAATACAACCCAAACTTGTCCATATCTTTTATTTGAATAGTTTACAAATTTATCTGTATGATTTACTAAATCTGTTGTATTCTTTCCTGTTCCTTTTACTTCAATGTTAGGAATTAAAACGTCAACTTTATTACCGTATTTTTCATTTATTTTTTTCTTTAAACCATTAAAATAGTTAGGTTCTGTTTGTTTTCCCTCACATACAATTAAGTAATTGGCTGGTGCAAGCCTTTTACTTTTTAATTTGCTTTTTCTTGAATATTCTTTGTCTTTCATATTATATCAAATTCCTCTAATACTGGAATAGCACCATATCTTCCAGTTAAGTAATCTTTATTGTATGTTGCATCATTTCTAACTTTTTTAGTATTTCCATTTTCATCTTCTATGATATAATCTGATAAAGAATATAAGTCTGAAACTCCATTCTTATCCTTTTCAACAAACCATATTTCATCTCTTCTAAATGTTTCTTTATTTAAATTTACTGTGTCATGTGTTGAATATATTAATTGACCGTTTCCTATATTTTTTTCACTATTGTGGAATAAATTAATAATATATCTTGTTAATAATGGATGTAATTTTGCATCTAATTCATCAACAAACAATACTCTTCCATTTCTTAATGTATCCATTAAAAAGTCAAATAAATGAAACATTTTCATAGTACCATTTGATTCTAATACAAGTGGTAGTGCTTTTTTATTACCATCTTCTCCATTATGAACTAATTCAACTTTTACTACTCCATTTGTATTTTTTAATTCTTCTAGTGAATTTGGAGATATATTTATTGAGTCAATTGTTGCATCAAATGTTTTTATAAACTTTAATAATTCTTCTTTATATTTTTTATCTTCAATTATTTTTAAAGATATTCTATTGTTTAATGCATTTTCAAAATTTGGATCTCCTAAATCTAAATAATTTGCATCTATAAACCAATTATATACATTATTAAAGTCCTCATTATTTTTATCTATTTTAGCGAATACATTTAAAAATAAAGTTTTTTCATCTACATTTGCCAAACCCAACAATTTATTTTTATTGTCTTTTACTTCTATGTTATTATTTGTTCTGTCAAATATTTCGTAGAATTTATTAACTCTTTTTTCATACAACCATTCTGAAATAATTGCATTATTTAATACTTCAAATCCATATTTATATATTTTATTGTTTTCAGCTAGTATTTCTACTTCTAGACTGATTGGTTCGTTGTTTATCATAAATGTAAAAATGTTTTCTTCACTTAAGTTATTGTTTATTCTTGAATCGTCACTTACTAAAACTTTCTTCTTCATATAGCTAAATGCTTGTAATACATTAGTTTTTCCACTTGCATTTGCACCATAAATAGCTGCTATTTTTAGATAGTCTCCATTTTCTGTTTTTGCAATGTTATATTCATGTTCTTTTAATGATGTTGCTTCCATGTCTAAGCAGTTTTCATTTTTAAATGATTTGAAATTTTTAAAACTAAATCTTATTAACATTTATGATTCCTCCTTCACTTTATATATTATATGCTAAATTTTAAAAAATATCAATATTTTTGAGCTTTTTTCTCAAATTATATTGATATTTTGAATTTTTATTATTGCTAATGTTTTGTTACGTAGTAAAGTTTTTTCAAAATTTTGAAAAAACTCGTTAATTTTAGGAACTTTTTTCATTTTCGTGAAATTATTTTTCTATATTATACTCCCATAGGCTCAAATGACCTTTTGTCTCTATTGGCTCTTTAAATACTTGTACATTATCCATTTGCCAACCATAATTTTCTTGGAAAGAACTTTTAGCGTATATATCTTTATTTTCTTTTAATAGTCTTTCTTTAAATTCTGGTGACATTTTTATACAATCTACTAATGTTACTTTTCCTAATATTTTTCCAGTTAGCAATTCTTTTGGCAGGTATTTTTCTAATCTTTTTATTGCTTCTTTATCAATCCCTTTTCCAGCATGTATTAGTAAATCACCTCTATATTTTGTTTGCCAACTTCTGAATTCAAATCTTTTATATCCCTGCATTATCAAAGTTGCCCATGGTTGTTTTATTGTTAAAACTTTCATTGTTTTCTTTCTCCTTATACAATTCATCTATATTTTTTATTCATATCAGATTTTATCTTTCCTCATCAACATCTTTTACTAGTGCCGTTTTCATATTGTTTCTCTTTCCACCATATACATCATCAAATAAACTATCTCCAATAGTCATTACTTTATCTGGATTTAGATTCATTTTTTCACAAGCTTTTAGTAAGTTTTTCTTCAATGGTTTATGAGCAAATTCTATGTAATCTATTCCTATTTCTTTAAAATATTGTTCAATCTTTTGGGCTTTTCCATTGCTAACAATTATAACTTTAAGTTTGTCTTTTAAACTCTCTATCCATTCTTTATTACATTTTGGAATATCTTTCATTTCTTTTCTTAATGTTTCATCAACATCTAAAATTATTCCTTCAATTCCATACTGTTGTTTTAATTTATCGATTGCATTTGAATCTAGTTGATTTACATTTTCTAATGTTATATCTGGCTTTATAAATTTTGATAAAACATAATGCAATAAATCCATAATTTTATCTGCGATTAACTCATCTAATGTTTTCATCTTTTACTCCATTCTATTTATATATTCTACTTCTTTTCACCAATATGGACAATAGACTTTCATTTGAATTTACCTCAACATATTGCCAAATTCATTATTTTATTCATACTATAATGAAAATAGAGCCACACTCATATAGAGCATAGCTCCGCAAAAGTATTAAAACTTTTTCTAACTGATATTAGTTTATTATTTTACTCTTAATTTGTCAATATTTTTAAAATACGCTTTCATATTATAACGGTAATATATCTTCATAAAGCAAAGTAAACTGTGAATTCACTTGCTTATAATCATGATAATGTCCAAAATACCATCTTTTAAATGTGCATTTTTCTGAAACCTGCTGTAAATAGTCAGTTAAAATATCTCTTTTATATGTTGAATTTATTAATGCTTGTATACTTGTTGGACAACAATGCGAAATAATATAATCAACTTTATAATTCATTTTTTCTAGATTTTCTATTCCGTTTTCCATCTCTTGATTTGTTGGAAGTTCTAAATCCCACCATGAAAAGTCTCTAATTCTAAAATATGCTCCTCTTTTACGATACTCATATATTTTTTCTTCTTCATCTAAATTCAATATTCCATCTTGAATATCATGCGATCTAGCACCACCAAAAGCAAATATTTTTTTATTGTCAATGTCAAAGATTTCCCCTCTCATTAAGTGTAATACTGAATCTCTTATCTTGTGTACTTTTCCACCTTTCCATTCTTCAATTGGATAATTATATAATCTTGTATAATTTTCATGATTTCCATCTACAAATAAAGTTGTAAAATTCTTGTTATTTAACCAATCTAGTGCTTCTTTTTCTCTACTACTCTCTTCTTCAAATGTCCATACTCCGCCAAAATCTCCACATATTATTATATAATCATCTTTCGTCATTTCTGATTGTATTGGAAAGTTTTCTTCTGTAAATCTTGAAAAATCACTATGTGTATCTCCTGTAATATAAATCATTTTATCACCTACTTACTTTTGTTTATTTTTTATATTATCTTATCTATCTATTTATTTATCTCACTATTTAAACATTTTTTAATTATTTCTTCAGAAATCTTATTTTCTATTATTCTAGTTAAATATTCTTTTGCTTCTTCAAATATACTATAAAATTCTTCATCACATTTGCATACAAAGCCAGTTCCATATATACTATTAATTTCATTTAAAACAATATTAATTGCTCCTGCTCTTACACCAGGTTGTAATCCATCGTTTAATCTTATTATTACTCTTCTTAAATCTTCTAATTTATTAATATATTTATTTGCTTTAATCACTTCATTTAGCGAATTAACATCTTCAATAAAGTCTTTCAATTCTTCTGTGTCCAATTTTTCTCACCTCTTTTTCAAAAAAGCAAAATAATCTTGTAAATTATTTTGCTTTTGTACCTATTTTTTATTAACTTTTAATGACTGTTTTATTAGCGGAATTACATTTTCTATATCATCCTCATTTGATATTTCTACAACATAATCTCCATTACCATGATGTCCTGTTTTTGACATGTCTCTTGATATATTCATTGGATCATTTAGGCTTCCTATTTTCATGTTTATAAATAATTTTATTTTTGAACTATATACTTCTATATCTACAATATTGGTATTTCCCTTAAATGCAATATAAAACTTTTTATATTCAATGTCAATATCTCCAAGGTTTAAAATTTCTTCTTTTAAATTTTGATATAATTCTTTTATTTTTTCAGGAGCTTTGTTCAAATGATCTTCTTCAGTATATACTTTAATTTCTTTTTCAACCTCTTTCATAATTTCAGTATTAGGAGTAAAACTTGCTTTCAAGTTAGGATTTTTAGATATTTTATCAAATTCTACTATATCATTTTCATATTTTGTTGCTTTTATTAAGTCAAACGGCATTCCTTGAAATTCTGTTGCACTTATTTGCCTTGAAGAAAAGAATGGTGATATAAATATAATTCTAGATTGTGACCAATCTATATCACCTATTTCTAAATTAGATTTTGTAACATTATTGTATTTTAATACAAATGCTTCTTTTCTTTCAAGCATTAATGCAAGATATGAATATCCTTGATCAACTAAGCTATTATTCTTTATGTTTTTATATTCTATAATTATAAATGTATTGTTTTCTTTGTCATATCCCAAAGAGTCCAATCTTGAGTCTCCCACACTAAATTCTGTTGCAATAAATTTATAACCAAGTATTTCTTCCATGTTTTTTTCCACATAACTTTGTAACTCTTTTTCATTTTTGAAGTCAATATTTTTTAAAAGTTTGTTATTTTGAATAATCATATTTTTCCTCCTATGCCAATTTTTCTGCATTCTCATTTATATTTTCAATATCTTCTCTAATTTCTTTAAACAAATCAATATTATTTCCAAACAAATCGTAAACTTCCCCAACATTTTTAAAAGGTTGTTCTGTCAATTTTTGCATATCTATAGTTCCATTTTTTATAACATAATCGATTAGCAATTTCACGAATTGAATTTGTTTCATATTAAGTCTATTATCATTTATATATTTATAAAAAATATCACTAACAACATTTTTATCCAATCCTACAATATTTCTAACAGCTTTAATTATATTAGTATCTCCAAATGTTTCTGCATATTCTTTGTTATTTCCAAGCTCTTCAAATAATATCTTTTCAAGATTTTCTTTATCTTGTTCTGTAATTCTTATATTATGTCTTATTTTCCATACAATAACATTTTCTAAATTTCCTGTTAAAAACTTTTCCACTTTTCTTCTGTAATTGGTAAAATTGTTTCCTGTACTTACATAAACATATCCTTCATCTATATCGTTTAAAGTGTCTTCTATATCTATATATACAGGTGGTCTATTGTAAGGATCTATAAATTGTATTAAATTTCTTAATTCTGTTCTAACTTCTTCAATATCCCAGAAGTCTGCCTCTTTTATATAGTCTGTTTCTGCAACTTTTAAAATCAAATCTTGTTTTTCTCTAATTTGAGGAACTGTTCCTAATTTTTCTAGTTCTCCTACGGTATCTACTATTAAATTTTCACATCTATTAGTTTTATCTTGTCTAATTCTTTTAACTTGTAATTGATACATCAAATTATCAAATCTTTTTGCATCTTCATTATCATCAATCGAAGTGAATAATGGTATTAAATTTTCTTTAATATCCATTAAATCTATTGTTGATATATATACCCATGTTTTTTCTTTTGAATATAATTCAATATAATGAATTTTATTTTTTACCATAAAACTATCTTTATTTAAATTCTTTATTTCTTCTATAAATTCTTTTATCAATGTTTTTCTGTATTCACAATATTTCTCGTCACTTTGATATTTCATATTTTGTAGTTCTACAATTAAGTCTAATTTATATCCATATATTCTTTCTGTTAAACTAATTACATTATTAGTTTCTATTCCTTTTGGATTTACAGAAAAGAATTCAAAGTTTTTACAATAGTCAAATATATAGAATTCTTTTTTGTCCAATCCAATTCCAAATAAATCTTTGCAAAGTCTTGTTCCCCTTCCTATCATTTGCCAGAATTTTATTTTTGATTTTACTGGTTTAAAAAATACTAAATTCAATATTTCAGGAACATCTACTCCTGTATCAAGCATGTCTACTGACACAGCTATTTGTGGCCATTTTTCTTTTGTAGAAAAGTCATCAATAATTGTTTCATTATATTTAACTTGATTATCTACTAGTTTTGCAAATTCACCTCTGTATTCAGGATATAATTCGTTAAATATATCTACTATTTTTTGCGCATGTTTATGATTTCTTGCAAAAATTATTGTTTTTCCAAGTTCATCTCCACCTTTTACTTTTAAGCCTTTTTCCATTAAAACTTCTAATAATTTTTTTATTGTATCTCTATTAAATAGCCATGTATTTATTGCTGATGAGTCTATTTCTTCTGGCATATTTTCTTCTTCATCTGTAAATGTATTTTCATATTCTTCTTTTTCTTTTTCTGATAGTTCTGAATATTTTATTCCTCTATCCATGAAGTCTGTGCTTGTCTTTATTACATGATAGTCAACTAAATATCCTTCTTTAACCGCTTTTTCATATTCATAAGCATAAGTTGGCACATCATTTTCAATTTCAAAAAATCTGTATGTATTTCTGTCTACATCATTTCTTGGTGTTGCTGTTAATCCTACAACTAATCCATCAAAATATTCAAATATTGCTTGATATTTATTATATATACTTCTATGTGCTTCATCTACAATTATTAAATCAAAATGTCCTGGAGTAAATAGCTTATTACCTTCTTTATTTTTTGTTACATCAATTGCATTCATCATAGTTTGATATGTTGAAAATACAATTCTGGAGTCTTCTGGATTGTCTGTTGTGCTTAATAAGTTGCATGTGGACATATTAGGAAGTAATTTGGTAAAATTATTTTTTGCTTGTTTTACAAGTACTGTCCTATCTGCTAAAAATAGCACATTTTTTACCCATTCCTTATCTGATAAAACATCTACTATTGATATTGCTGTTCTTGTTTTACCCGTACCTGTTGCCATTACTATTAATGCTTTTCTGTGCCCTTCTTCAAATGTTTCACATACACTCTTTATTGCCTCTAATTGATATTCTCTGTTTGTTATTTTGTCTTGAACATATACATGTTCCAAATTTTGCTTACTTGTTCTTCTATTTATAAGTAATTGTAGTTCATCTTGTGTATAGAAACCTGCAACTTTTCTTGGCGGATAATTTTTATCATCCCACATATATATTTCAAATCCGTTCGTATAATATATAACTGGTCTTTGATTATATTCATTTTCAATACAATCTGCATATAGTTTTGCTTGATTTTGTCCTACTCTTGGGTCAATACTTGTCCTTTTGGCTTCTACGACAGCTAATGGTAATCCGTTTTTACCAAATAACACATAATCTGCATATCCTTCATTTTGATTGTTTGGCATTCCTGTTAGTTTTAATTCTTTTGTTATGTTTGTATCGAAGTCCCACCCAGCTAGTTTTAACTCTAAATCTATATATTTCTTTCTTGTTTCATATTCTGATATATCTTTAACTTCAAAATTATAGTTTTCTTCTTTTTCCTCACGTTTCTTTGTTAGTTTTTCCCTTTGATCTTTGTTTTGTCTTCTTACTTCTTCAATTTTTATATCTTTCATTTCCCAATTATTAAATAATGAATATTCCTCTGGTAATGAATTATACATTATACAATTATGTGGTAAAATACTTTCGTCAAATTCTTTTTCCTTAAAATCATAACAATATGCAATCCATTGCATAAAATTGTATAAATATCTTAATGATAAAACCGCTTCTTCTCTAGATATTTTCTTATTGTTATGTACTGCATAATTTCCTAATTTTATTATGTATTCAATTTGTTTTAATAATTTCTCATCTATTATATTTTTAAATGTTATATCATGTACTAATGCAGATAAATTGCTCTGATATGGTACTTTTAGATCATTATCATTTGCATATAGCCATTTTACTCCTAATTCTAACGCTCTTCTACATAATATACTACAGGTTACTGTATTTAGTCCTATTCCATTTTCAGCTTCTATACAGCTTTCTGCAAAATTATTGAATATTTTATTTTGTTTTAAAAATTCAAAATTTGACATATTTTACTCCTTGTTTTTGTTTATTATATTTAATAAATAATTAAGTTCATTTTCTAGTCCAATCACACATTTAAGTTTTGAATGTCCTCTATATTGTGCTCCAATCGATCTTATGTTAAAACTTTTGATTATATCTTCCTGATCTTTTCTAAATTCTATTATTTTTATTTTACTCTTATCTTTACCTTTGCTTAGTTTTTTTATAGTATTTTCTGGAATGAATGATATTGCTATACTGGGAGATAAGATTAACATCCAAATATATTCATTAGAGTCTGGATTAAAAGTGTACATTGAATTTATGGGAAGAACAAATTTTGTTTCTGATTTATTTATTATTACATATATATCCTCATTTTTTATTACATTATATACTATATCTAATTCATTTTCTTCTTTTATAAGTTCATTTTTTATAAATTTATTGTTCCAATTTGTTTTAAAACGATTATTTAATTCATATGCAAAGTAATCCGTCCTTAATATTTGATATGATAAATATCTATATATAGACTCTATATCTTTTGTATTAAGATTTGCCAAATCATCTATATTTTCTATCTTTTTTATTACATTTCCAATCTTACTTTCCGCTTCTCTACTTAAGATTTCTTCATTTTCTTTATTATAATACCCTAATCGAGTATTAAAGCTAGACGTTTTAGCCTTTTTTACTTGCATATCTTCTAAATCAATATATTGTATAATCTTTCTATTTTTTTCATCACTCGTTGCAAATCTATTCAAAATACTTTTTGGAACATATATATGTGAATTTATTTGATCTTTATTCTCATTTTTCATTTTTACTATTCTCCAAAGTATTGTTTCATTAAACTTTCTTGTAATTTTTGCATTTCTTTTAGACTATTTTGCATTTCAATTTTCTGTTTATTTATTTGTTTAACAAATTCAGCAAACTTATTTTGTAATTCTATTGGTGGTACAATAATTTTTACTTTTTGTATTTCGCCAAGATGTAAGTTTGGAACCCCCACACCTTTTAAACTTCTATCAAACTGTTCCTTTGTCATATCATTATTTATAGCCTGTACTAAATAATCCACTAAATATTCTTTTTTAGGTCTTAATAATGCTAAACTAACATATATATCAAACACTTCATCTGTATCTACCTTTGCACATATACCTGTAGTTCCATTTTTTGCTAATAAAATATCATCTTTTTGTGGCTTAACCCTCTTTACCAGCTGATTATGTAATTCTAACGGAATATATTTTATATTTTCCCAATTTATTGTTCCCGTTGTAACATCTTTTGCAGATAAGAATTTAACACCATTTATATTATCTTCTGTATATGTAGGTGTACTATGTGTTCCATCTTTTATAAATTCAAAAATCTCATTTAAAGATTTAATTTCATAGTTATTTTTGTTATCATTTACATCATCAAACATCTCAACAAACTGAGATTTAACTAATTTTCCTAGTTCTTCAATTTGTTTTTTTCTTAAATCAATTGAATCTTGAATATTATCTAACTTTTTTACAATATATATTTGTTCATTCATATTTGGCAAATATAATTTTTCTTTTTTATAATCTTTATAATAAATATGAGGAATTGTTACTCCAGAATAATATTTAGCTAGATTCATTGATTTTAAAGCATAATATAAAAATCTTATATTTATATTTTCTTTAGGAAATATATATTGCATTGTGCTTATTACAGATGAATTTGCTGGTAAAATCCTTACTCTTCCTATTCCTGCTCCATCTTTTATAATAGCGATATACTCTCTATCATATTTGTAAAAATTTATTTTTTTTATCAATCCACTTGCACCATATACTGAATATTGTCCATTTAACATCATCACGTCTTTTTGTGAAATATTTGATGAAGCACTATAGCATACATCCTCTAACCTTACTTTTTTCACATCAATTCTCCTTTATTTCTTAATATTGGCCATAAATATTTTATTATTGGTTTATCTATATATAATTCAAATTTGTCATTTTCTTTTACAATTACAAATTCTTCATTTTCATCTATACATATTACATAATCTATACTCTTATTTTCTTCTAATACATATTGTGGGTCATAACTATACATATCTAATTCACGATCATATAAATATCCAAATCCTTTTACTATACTGCTTTGAGATTGTTCTAAACAATATGCAAACATCCCAACCTTTATATTTGAATTCATATTTTTTAATTTTTTTGATACTTTAGCTAATTTTTTTAAATGGCTATTTTTCAATTTACTTTTTATTTCAATTATATGCGCACAGTATTCTGCTTGTACCATGTAGTGCGTTCCTATCTGGTGACGTATTGGATTATCACAACAAAGAATAACATCCAATTGTGGACTATTTTCTTTTCCTTTACATATACATCCTTTTAATATTTCTGTGTTTCCCGTTTTTCTCTTAATATATTCCTTAAAAAAATCTTCTCTTGCCTCTCCTTTAGTTAAATTATGACTAAAGCATTCTGAAATTTCATACTGCAGTCTTAGCATTTTTTCATCATAAAAGTTTAATTCTTCTATTGGTTGCAATTTACATCATCTCCTCCAACCCTTTCAATTTCTGTTGGATTTCATCCTCCATTTCTATCACTCTTTTTAGAATAACCTCTGGCTTTTCATATTCTTTCTTCTCAACTATAATCTCTTTATACTTATTAATAGACAAATCATAATCATTCTCAACAATTTCATCTTTAGGCACAAAAAATGATTTTTCTGTTCTCTTTCTATTTTGTTCTTTCTCTGAATCTCTATTGTTAAATCTATTTATAATATCTGGAATATCATTTTCTTTTACAGGTTGTCTCTGATCATCTAAGCTAAATCCATCAGCAGTCATATCATAAAACCAAACTTTATCAGTTCCACCTTGTGTTGTTTTAGTAAAAATCATAATTGCTGTTGAAACCCCTGCATAAGGTTTAAATACTCCACTTGGCATTGATATTATAGCTTCTAATTTATGATTTTCTATTATTTCTTTTCTTATTGCTTTATGAGCATTTGAGCTTCCAAATAATACTCCATCTGGAACAATTGATGCACATCTTCCTCCTATTTTTAAACTTCTTAAAAATAATGCTAAAAATAGTAATTCGGTCTTTTTAGTTTTTGTAACAGCTAATAAATCTTTTGATGTTCTTTCTGAATCTATCGAACCCTTGAAAGGTGGATTAGCTAAAACTAATGTATATTTTTCATTATCTTCATTGTCTTCTGATAATGAATCTTTGTACATTATATTAGGATTCTCAATTCCATGTTGCATCAAGTTCATTGCTCCAATTCTAAGCATTGTCCTATCCATATCAAATCCATAAAACATAGTATTATTAAAATGTTTAGTTAAGTTCTCTGATAAAAATAAATCACTTTTATTTTTTCTTAAGTATTCACCTGCTTCAACTAAAAATCCTGCTGTTCCACAAGCTGGATCTACAATTATATCTTCTGGTGTAGGTTTCATTAATTCAACCATCATTTTTATAATGTGTCTTGGTGTTCTAAATTGACCATTTACTCCTGCTTGGCTTAATTTAGATAATAAATACTCATACACATCTCCTTTTGTATCCCTATCTTTCATTTCTAATTTATCCATTGCTGTTACTACTTTTTGTAACATTATTGGAGTGGGTATTATAAATATTGCATCTTCCATATATTTAGCATATCCTGATTCTTTATTTTTTGCTAAATTTTTTATAAATGGAAATATGTCTTGACTCATTATTTTAAACATTTTTTCAGCTGTATAATCTTTAAAGTTACTCCATCTACAATTTTGATGTTCTTCATCAAAAATTCTTTTTGATTTTATTCCTAACAATATATCATTTTTTTCATGTGATATTTCTATTTCATCTAATCCTTTAACAAATAAAAGATATGTAATTTGTTCTATTACTGTTAGTGGGTTTGTTACTCCCCCTTCCCAGAAATTTGTCCATATTCTATCTATTATACTTCTTATTGCACTATCCATATTATAATCGCTCCTATATTCTTCTAATATTCTATTTATTTTATATCACATAATCCTTTTTTTAACAATAATTTTTTGAATATTTAAGCCTATTTTGTCGAAAATTATTTATTATTTTTATTGCAATGGTAAAACTTTAGATATGAGTCTCCATAAAGTTATGAGTATCTAACTCTTTATATTACTTAATTATTGCAGTCTCTCAATTATGGATCCTCCCTATAAAAATAAACTAAAAAAATAGTAACTGCCATAAGCAATTACTACTTTTCAAAATATATTCTTTGATTTTCTCACTTTGTATTATTTATAAAAAAATACATTCCTTACACATCTCAATTCATTTGTCATAATAAACACAAGTAAAATATCCCCATATCCAATCAATATTTCTATTCACAGTATACAATTTAATTATACTAAATATCCCTCCTGTTTTTTTATTATATTATTATCCCATTTGTATGATCAATTTCATGTTGTATTATTTCAGCAACAAATCCAGTATATATTCCATGCTGTTTATTAAAATTCATATCCAAATAATCAACCTCAATTTCATTATATCTTTTACATTTTCTTTCTCCAATCAAAGACAAGCAACCTTCCTCTGTTTCGTACTCTCCGGTTTTACTTGTAATAACAGGATTTATCATCACAAAATCATATAGTCCACCTGATACACAAATTATTGACTTGTTATATCCTATCATATTTGCAGCAAGTCCTACACATCTTTCTTTATTAGCATTTAATGTATCTAATAAATCATCTGCTATATACTTATCTTTTTCTGTTGCTTTTTCTGCCTTTTGTGATAAAAACATTACATCTTTTACTATATCTTTTATCATGCTAATCTCCTATTTTTTCTTTGCTATCACATTAAATATATGCAAATGTTTCATTTTACCTAATCCAGTGAGCATATCTTTTTCTATCTCTTTAAAGCAAATAATTTCAAAATCAGTAAATAGTTCTAGTACTTGTTCTTTGGTAAAAAATATAATTTGAAAATTTCCTGCATTCCACTCATCTTTTACGCCAAAAAAATTTCCTATAAAATATCCTTTATTTGATATGCTTGTTTTTATTTTATTCCATAATTCTTTAAATTTATCTTTTTGACAAAATGGTAGACTGTAATTAGCTACAATTAAATTGCTTTTTTCTAATTTAATGTTTTCAAATTTTTGTTTTTGGAATCTAAAGTTTTTTAATTCTTCAGTATTTAATCTTTTGGATATTCTTGCTTCTACATCTTCTCTATCTATCGCAAGTACATTCCATCCTTTTTTTATTAGATATCTTGTGTCACTGCCTGCTCCACATCCTAATTCTATTGCTTTTCCTGGCTCGACTTTAATATTTTCAATGAAAAATTTCACATTTTTTCTTGGATAGTCAAATGTAGTATTATCATAATATTTTTGAGTTTTGTTCATTAAATTTTCCTCTTTTTTTAATTTTTTTGTTAAATATTATTTTAAATCATTGTTTATTTTGTGTATTGGAAATTTATTTTCTTTTAAAATATTTTTTACTGCTCCTGGCAATAATGGATATTCATCTATCTTTTTCAAGTCAAGCCATTCATATTGCAAATAATCTTTGCCTTCAATATTTTTCATTGTATATTCTATTTTTTTGTCTTCTTCGTCTGTAAATTCTATTTTATATATAAACATTATCTCATGGTATTTTGAACCTTTCATTTCAAAAAAGTTTTCAATTGTTGCAATATATCCTGTTATTTCTATGTTCTTACCTAATTCTTCTTTTATCTCTCTTTTTATTGTGGTTGCTGAGTCTTCTCCTATCTCAACTCTTCCTCCTATTAATGCATAATGGTTAGAATTAATGTTTCTATGTGCTAATACCTTGCCATTATGAATTATTACTCCTGCTGCTCTTACATTTAGTTTGTAATCTTCTACATCAATCGTTATATCCATTTGATTTTCTCCTTTCTTTTCCACAATTATACCACTTTATGTGTATAACTTTAATTTTTTTAATTCATATAGTGGATTATTTGTAAAAATAAATTTTTGTTTTTATCCAGAGTCATATGTTTCAGTGTATTTATTTATTTTTTCTTATTTTTGCTACAAAGAATCCTTCGTATAAATCTGTTGGTTTTACGCATAAAGTTCCTGGAATTTTTGTTGAAAGTATTGGTAATTCTTCTATTCCTTTAAAATTTATAGGTGCAATTTCTGCATTTCCGCCTTTTATGGCTGTTGAAACAACTTCTTCATTTTCACATTCTAAAATTGAACATGTTGAGTATACCATTTCGTGTCCTGGTTTTAATAATTTTATTGCTTTGGCTAATAGTGTTTTTTGTGTTTTTGATGACCTTTCTACTAGTTGTTCTGTAAAGTATTTGTCTATATTTTGGTCGTTAAAGTCTAGTGTTCCACTTCCACTGCATGGTGCATCTAATAAAATTTGATCAAATGAGAAAAAGTCGTCTATAAATCTTGAGTCTTTTGGCATTATGAATACACATGTTGCTCCTTGTTTGTCTACATTATATTTTAGTCTTTCTGCTCTTATTTTGTTTTTTTCACATGCTGTTATGTGTGCTTTGTTGTTTGTAAGTGCTGCTATTTGTGTTGTTTTTCCTCCTGGTGCTGCCGCCATGTCTAATATGTCTGTTCCTTCTTTTGGTTCTAGTATTATTGGTGGTAACATTGATGATAAGCTTTGCAAATAAATTTTTCCTTCTTTATATATGTCCATTTGTTGTATTGTTTTTTCGTCTTCATTTTCTATTATTAGTGCTTCGTTGCTCCATTTTACTTGTTTATATTCTATTTTTTCTTTTTCTAATTCTTTTTTTATTTCTTCTATATTGCTTTTTATTGTATTTATTCTAAGTGTTGTTTTTCTTTTGCTAGAGTATCCCTCTACTATTTCTTTTGTTGTTTTTTCTCCATATTGTTTTTCTAGTAATTCTTGCAAAAATTTCATTTTTTCACCTTCTATATTAATTCTTTTATTGATTTTTCTTAATTTTTTTATAGTTAGATATTATCATATAAAGCTTGG
>OLGH01002033.1_pt1 | contig 17104 bp, 12 predicted proteins | sample 1604851 | NCBI WGS metagenome assembly OLGH01 (sample SAMEA3888894, study PRJEB22519) | human gut metagenome | biome: human gut; feature: human-associated habitat; material: faeces | place: Denmark | collected 2010 | reverse complement strand
GGGAAGTGTATGAGGACGGAAGCCCGATTTTAGACCGGCCGATCGTGGAGCCGTGGAAATGTCCGTATCACAACGGGCGCATGTGTATCGAGGTACTGGGACGCATCAAGGAAAATTGAGGAGAATTGGTTATGCTGCATAAGAGATATTATATAGAAAAAGAAAAGCAGGAAAAACTGCTTGCACGGAAAAACGAGAAATCGGATTTTTACAACGGCGTATTTGACCGTTACGAGTATCCGGTTCTCACAAGAGAGCATATTCCGCTGACCTGGCGGTACGATTTAAACCCGGACACCAATCCGTACTTTATGGAGCGTCTCGGCATTAACGCCGTGATGAACTCCGGAGCGATCGAGCTGAACGGGAAATATTATCTGGTGGCGCGCATCGAGGGGAATGACAGAAAGTCTTTCTTCGGCGTGGCGGAGAGCGACAACGGAATCGACGGTTTCCGTTTCTGGGATTACCCGATCCTTCTGGATGATGTATGTCCGGAGGAGACAAACGTCTATGATATGAGACTGACACAGCATGAGGACGGATACATTTACGGCGTATTCTGTTCTGAGAGCAAAGATACCAGCGTGAACGATTTGTCTGCAGCCGTTGCAGCAGCAGGAATTGTCCGCACAAAAGATTTAAAGCACTGGGAGCGTCTGGAAAACTTAAAGACCCTTCGTTCCCCGCAGCAGAGAAATGTCGTGCTGCATCCGGAATTTGTGGATGGAAAGTATGCATTCTATACCCGTCCGATGGATGACTTCATTGATACCGGAAGCGGAAGCGGTATTGGATTCGGTCTTTGCGAGGACATCACACATGCAGTCATTGACGAAGAGAAGATGACCAGCATCCGTAAGTACCATACCATTACCGAGGCAAAGAACGGTGCAGGTGCTACTCCGATCAAGACTGACCGCGGCTGGATTCACATTGCACACGGTGTAAGAAATACTGCAGCAGGTCTGCGCTATGTGATCTATGCATTTGCCACGGATTTAAACGATCCGTCTAAGGTAATTGCAGAGCCATCCGGACTGTTAATCGGACCAAGAGGTGAGGAGCGTGTCGGAGATGTATCCAATGTTGTATTTACCAACGGTGCAATCGTAAACGATAAGAACGAAGTATTTATTTACTATGCTTCTTCTGATACAAGAATGCATGTGGCGACTACAACGATTGACCGTCTGATTGATTATGTATTTAATACACCACAGGATCCGGGAAGAAGTGTACTGTGTGTACAGCAGAGATGCGACCTGATTAAGAAGAACTTAGAGTATTTAAAAAATCATAAATAAGAGGAGAGTTGATTATGAGTGAAGTAAAGATGCTGACAGCTCCGGTACCAAATGTACCATGGCAGGAGAGACCACAAGGACCTCAGAACGGAGCCCCGATCTGGAGATACAGTGAAAACCCGATTATCGGAAGAAATCCGTTAAAGGGTGTTGCAAGAATTTTTAACAGTGCGGTTATGCCATATGGTGATGCTTTCATCGGTGTGTTCCGTGGAGAGCAGACCAATGGTATTCCATATATTTATCTTGGACACAGCAAAGATGCCATCCACTGGGATTTTGAAGAAAACAAGATTCCGTTTGTGGATGAAAACGGCGAGCCGTTTATGCCAATCTATGCATACGATCCAAGACTTGTAAAAGTAGAAGACACCTATTATATCATCTGGTGTCAGGATTTCTACGGAGCAGCAATCGGCATGGCAAAAACAACAGATTTCAAGACGTTTACACGGATTGAGAATCCGTTCCTCCCATTCAACCGCAATGCCGTGCTGTTCCCTAGAAAGATCAATGGAAACTTCATGATGCTTTCCCGTCCTTCAGACAGTGGTCATACACCGTTTGGTGACATTTTCTTAAGTGAAAGCCCGGATCTGGTATACTGGGGCAAACACAGACATGTCATGGGCAAAGGAAGCGAATGGTGGGAGTCCTTAAAGATCGGCGGTGGTGCTGCTCCAATCGAGACTTCTGAAGGATGGCTCTTATTCTATCATGGGGTATCCGGTACATGTAACGGATATGTTTACTCCATCGGTGGGGCAATCCTTGACATTGATAATCCTTCCATCGTGAAGTATCGCTGTGAGAATTTCCTTCTGACTCCGGAAGAGTGGTATGAGGAGAGAGGTTTCGTTCCGAACGTATGCTTCCCATGTGCAACCATTCACGACAGTGCATCCGGAAAGATCGCGATCTATTATGGTGCAGCAGACAGTTACGTTGGCCTGGCATTTACAAAACTGGATGAGATTGTAGATTATATAAAAACAAACAGTGTTGTAACATCTGCAGATACAGAAATCGGAAGGAGATAGCTATGCATATTTCACCGGACGACAAGAGATTACAATATTGTGGAAGAATTGATTTTGATAATCCAAAAGCACCTGTACTTGTCTATGCGGCAAGTTTTGTACAGATTCGTTTTACTGGGACGCAGATCTCTGTGACACTGGAAAACAAACGTGCATACTGGTCGAGCCGGATGGGATATATATTGGACGGGAAGCAGGGGCAGTTCTTACTCACCTCGGATCCGGGGGCAGAAACGTATGTGATTGCCAGGGATCTTGAACATACAGAGCATACCCTCACTTTGTTTAAAAGAATGGACTCCTGCCATATCGTCACTTTACTGGGATTTGAATTGGGAAGCGATGCTAAGGTACTTACTCCGGCACCGCTTCCGTCCCGTAAAATCGAAGTTTTCGGAGACAGTGTTTCCTGCGGCGAAGTATCTGAGGCCATAGATTATGCAGGAAAACCGGACCCGGAACACGATGGGGAATATTCAAACAGTTGGTATTCTTATGCGTGGATGACCGCGCGGAATCTGCATGCACAGTTGCATGACACATCACAGGGTGGTATCGCCCTTCTTGACAAAACCGGCTGGTTTATGGAGCCGGATTATCTGGGAATAGAATCCTGTTATGATAAAATAGAATACCAGCCGGAACTCAGTGAAGTAAAACCATGGGATTTTTCACGTTATACACCAGATGTTGTGATTTTTGCATTCGGGCAGAATGATAACCACCCGGATGATTATATGGCAGAAGATTATAACAGTGCACGTTCCGAAAACTGGCGGCAGCATTACCGCAGATTTTTAGAGCATCTTATGGAAGTATATCCGAAGGCAACCTTTATATTGACAACCACAATATTGGAACATAACGAAAACTGGGACATTTCCATTGAGGAAGTGTGCAAAACAGTAAACAGTCCGCGGGTACACCATTTCCTGTATTCACAGAACGGAAAAGGAACACCGGGACATATCCGTATTCCGGAGGCAGAACAGATGAGTAAGGAACTTACCGCATTCATCGAAAGCCTCGGAGAGGAGATTTGGGATATGTAATCAATTTTTAAAAAAATTGATTACATTATATAAGGAGTATAACAATGCAGATTGAATATGAAAGAGGTATTTCCAATCCGGGCAATCTGTACCGGATGAAAAAATTAATGGCAAGGGCAGAGGCCGGGGAAACATTAAACATTGGTTTCCTTGGTGGTTCGATCACGCAGGGATGTCTTGCATCCGCACCGGAGCTGTGTTATGCTTACCGCGTATTTCAGTGGTGGGAGAAAACATTTCCGCAGGCAAAATTTCATTATATCAATGCAGGAATCGGTGGAACAACATCACATTTCGGGACGGCCCGTGCCGAGTCCGATCTGCTTTCCCATAAACCGGATTTTGTTATCATTGAGTTTTCGGTCAATGATGAATCGACGGAATTTTTCCGTGAGACATATGAAGGACTGGTACGCCGTGTATGGCAGGATGAAAACGAACCTGCTGTGATGCTGGTGCACAATGTTTATTATAATAACGGTGGAAATGCGCAGATCATGCACGGTCAGATAGCCAGACATTATCAGCTTCCGGCGGTCAGCATGCAGAGCAGTATTTATCCGGAGGTCGTTGCGGGGCGGATTCCAAACCGCGAGATTACAGAGGATGATCTGCATCCAAACGACAAAGGGCATGAGCTGGTTGCATCTGTGATTACCTATGCTTTGGATAAAATCCGCATGGCACAGACGGATGATGAAGAGCCGGAGTTTCCTGCACCGCTGACACAGAATTGCTATGAGAAAGCAGTTCGGTTGGATAATCGTAACTATGAGCCTGAAAATTACGGCTTTGTCAAAGATACCAGAGTACAGGAAGAAGTCAAAGACTGTTTTAAGAACGGCTGGGCGGCAAAAGAAAAAGGCTCATCTCTTACATTTACGGTACAGGGAAGTGAGATTGCCGTGCAGTTTAAGCGCTGTGTGACGCAGCCGGCACCGGTGGCGCTTGCCATCGTTGATCACGATGAGGCACATGCGGTGACGCTGGATGCAAATTTTGATGAGGACTGGGGCGATTCCCTGACACTCACTCCGGTTATGGTTCACGGTGCAAACGGTATCCATACGGTGGAGGTGCGCCTGATCTCTGGGGATGAGACAATGCCAGCCGCATTTGAGCTGATTTCTGTAATCACATCGGAAAAATAAAAGGAGGAATGGAATGTTTCCAAAAGATTTTGTCTGGGGGGTGGCAAGCAGTGCCTATCAGGTAGAAGGAACCGATGCAAAAGATGGCAGGGGAAAAAATATCTGGGATGAGTTTGCACGCTCGGGCAGAGTATACGAACACCAGACCGCAGAGGTTTGCTGCGATCATATGCATCGGTACCGGGAAGATTTTGCACTGATGCGTATGCTTGGCATTAAAAACTATCGATTTTCCATCAGCTGGTCGCGGATTCTTCCGGAGGGAACCGGGAAGGTCAACGAGAAAGCTGTGCAGATGTATCGTGATATGATTCTTTGTATGAAGGAAAATGGAATTCGTCCGTTTATTACGCTGTTTCACTGGGAATTTCCGTATGAGCTGTTTAAAAAAGGCGGCTGGCTGAACGATGAGGTGGTACAGTGGTTTGGTGAATATGCAAAAGTTGTTGCAGAAAATTTCTCTGATCTGTGTACCGATTTTATCACAATCAATGAGCCGCAGTGTGCGATTGGACTGGGACACTTAAATGGGGTACATGCACCGGGAATGAAATATTCCATTCCGGAGACTTTTCAGATGGCACACAATCTGATGAAAGCACATGGTCAGGCGGTCATCAATCTGCGCAAATATGCAAAACAGAAGATACGGGTTGGATATGCTCCGACTTGTGGCGTTGCATATCCGGCGACAGAGAGTGCCGATGATATCGCAGCAGCAAAGAAAGTGTACTTTGGATTTGAAAATCCGATGGATAACTGGACCTGGAATGTGGCATGGTTTTCCGATCCGGTATTTTTAGGAGAGTATCCGAAAGAGGGGCTGGAGAAGTTTGCAGACTATCTTCCGGAGATTACCGAAGAAGACATGCAGCTGATTCATCAGCCACTTGATTTCGTGGGACAGAATATTTACAACGGTTACATGATCCGCTGTGGAGCGGATGGAGACCCGGAGTATGTGGACCGTGCACCGGGCACAGCAAAGACAGGAACCGGCTGGCCGGTGACACCGGAGGCACTTTACTATGGCATCCGTTTCCTTACCGAGCGTTACAGACTGCCGCTTTATATTACGGAAAACGGGATGTCGGATCTTGACAATATTTCCGCAGACGGACAGGTGCACGACAGAGAGAGGATTACGTTTCTGGATGCATATCTTGGAGCGGTACAGCGTGCGATTAACGAGGGAATGCCGGTTATCGGATATTTCCTCTGGACATTTCTGGATAACTTCGAGTGGGCAGAAGGTTACAAAGAACGTTTTGGACTTGTTTATGTAGACTACACAACCCAGCGCAGGATTGCAAAAGATTCCGCATACTGGTACAGAGAGGTAATGAGAATGAATGGAGAAAATTTAAGTTGTAATCAGCCGTATAAGCAGATCCTCTTTATGGAGCCGGTATTTACCCACAATATCTGGGGTGGTACAAAGCTTCGTGAAGAGTATGGATATTCCATCGAGGGCGATGACATCGGAGAATGCTGGGGAATCGCAGCACATCCAAACGGAACCTGTACGATTGCAGACGGTGCGTATAAGGGAAAGAAATTATCCGATCTGTGGGAGGAACACAGAGAACTCTTTGGAAATACACAGGGGAAGGTATTCCCGCTGCTGATCAAGATTATTGATGCAAAGGCGGATTTAAGTATTCAGGTACATCCGGATGATACCTATGCTGCAGAGCATGAAAACGGTTCTCTTGGCAAGATGGAGTGCTGGTATATCCTTGACTGTGAGGCGGATTCCAAGCTTGTTATCGGACACAATGCAAAGACACACAAAGAACTTGAGGATATGGTGCATAACGGACGCTGGAGTGAGCTGATCCGCGAAGTTCCGGTAAAGAAAGGTGACTTTATTCAGATTGATCCGGGTACCGTGCATGCGATCAAAGGTGGTATCACCATCCTTGAAACCCAGCAGAATAGTGATATTACGTACCGTGTTTATGATTATGACCGCCTTTCCAATGGGAAGCCGCGTCAGCTTCACATTCAGCAGAGTCTCGATGTCATCAAAGTTCCGGCAGCACCGCTTTCTGAGTGCATGATAAAGACCGGTGAGGCAGAGGCAAACAAACTGCAGAAGCTGATCGAGTGCAAGTACTATCAGGTATTCCACATGAAAGTCGAAGGTCAGGCTGAATTTGAGCAGGAATATCCGTTCCTGATCGTCAGCGTGGTAGAAGGAAACGGACTCTTAAACCATACCAGCGTGAAGAAGGGAGATCATTTTATTCTTCCGTATGACTACGGTAAGGTTGAGATTGAGGGAAATCTGGAATTTGTTGCTTCTACGGTTTCTACGAAATAAGACTGGGTAACGGTTTGTAAAGGCATACATGATCCTTTGAGGAATGTATGCCTTTTTTATGTGCAAAACTTTGTTTGACAAAGTAAAATATTTATGTAAAATAATTATAACAGAATTTATCAATAAAGAAATCCATGAAAACATTGGAGGAATTGTATGGCAACAATTAAAGAAATTGCAGAAATGGTAGGGGTTTCGAGCTCAGCAGTTTCACGGGTACTCAATTATGATGAGGGAATCTCTGTTAGTGATGAGACAAGAGAGGCGATCTTTGCCACAGCAGAGAAAATCGGATACAAAAAGAGAGTAATCTATCCCAAGATCGAAAATGTGGCATTGCTGTATTTTGTTGATCACGAGGATGAACTTGAAGATGTCTTTTACCATGGGGTAAAGGATGAGATAATAAAGCAGGCGAAAAAGATGAATATTCAGCTCAGCATCTATGACCGAAAAGACGGCATGGATCATGTTCCGAAAGATTTAAGTGCCTTTATTGCGATTGGATGGCTCACCAGAAAAGAAATCAATGCTTTGTATAAACGGTGCAAAAGGGGCGTGTTTATCGGCACATCCCCGGATGAAAAACTTTTTGATGCCGTGAAGCCCAATATGGATTCGTTTGTGACACAGATGGTTGATTACTTTGTGGAAAAAGGACATAAACGGATTGGATTTATCGGGGGCAGTGATAGAAATATTGACACCGGAAAACCTTCCATGGATATCCGGGAGTGGTCATTTCGACAGAGCACTGCATACTATGGGTGTCTCAATGAGGAGTACATTTTCATTTCCGAGAGATTTACGGTGGATGATGGCTACCGCATGGGAAAAGAACTGCTTAAAAAAGAGATACTGCCAACAGCACTTTGTGTGGCAAGTGACACACTGGCGGTGGGTGTGCTACAGGCTTTAAATGAAGGCAATATACAGATTCCGGAGCAGGTGGCGGTTTTTAGCATCAATGATGTGAATATTGCAAAGTATTTATCACCACCCCTTACTACTATTCATATTGATATTCCATGTATCTGTGAAACCGCGCTTGATCTGTTGCGAAACAGGGTACTATATGGCGGACGCGTAACCAAGCTGGTGTTTGTAAATGGAATTCCAGTTTTCCGGAAGAGTTGTTGAAAAAAGATGTTCGATTGCGAACATCTTTTTTTGTGCCTTTTTTGTATATATTGCATAAAATACAAAAATAAAAATTGGCAATATAGTGAAAAGTGTATTTGTGAGTATTGACATTATTAGGCTTAGATGATACATTCTTAATAAGTAAATAATTTACTTGAATATTAGTAAAGATTTAATTTTAGAAAAGGGGGAACATTTATGAAAAGGAAGTTATTACATGCAGTCCTTGTAGCGAGCATGGCAGTAGCATTGTCAGGATGTGGAAACACATCTGGTATTAATGCTGATGCGGAGAAAACACAAAAAGCTACAGAAACAGAGAACATTGAAGAGGAGAGAGGCACAGAAGTTGCTGCCGCAGAACAGAAGGAAAATACAACAGGTACGCCAGATGAAAACGGAAATTATCTGATCAACGGAAGTTTTGAAGAACCAGATTTTTCCGGATGGACGGTGACAAACAACAATGATGTTACAGAGGAGTTAGATGTTTATGATCGTGAGACAGACTGTTTTGCAGGTGCACAGTCACTGCATTTTTATTCAGGAAACAATCCGGTGGATTTTTCCATGAAACAGACAGTGAGTGGACTTGAGGATGGCACCTACAAACTAACCGCTCATATTCAGGGTGATGCAGCCGGGGATGAAAATCCGACCGTATATTTTTATGCGCTCGTGGATGGCGAAGAGGTAAAAGCAGATGGCAAATTGCAGGGGTATGTTAACTGGTATACGGTGGAAATCCCGGGCATTACACCAACGGACGGAGCAATCACAGTAGGAGCACACGTGGCAACAGCACCGGGCGGCTGGGGAACCATTGATGATATTACACTTGTGAAGGAGTAGTTATGAAATTTATTAAGGGTATGGATATTTCCATGGTGAAAGAACTGGAACAATATGGTGCGTCCTATCGGCTGAACGGGAAAAAAGAAGATCTGTTTGCAATTTTAAAGACATGCGGAACCAATAACGTAAGGATTCGGATTTGGCCGGATCCCTATGATGAAAACGGAAATTCTTACGGGGGAGGTGGAAATGATCTGGAGACCACCATTGAGATCGCAGAAAGAACTGTACAAAGCGGTATGGATTTTATGCTTGATTTCCATTATAGTGATTTCTGGGCAGACCCGGCCAAACAGGTAAAACCGAAAGCCTGGAAAGAATTAAGCGGAGAGGCACTGGAAACGGCGGTGTATCTGCATACTGTAGATACGTTAAAGGCATTGAAAAACCACAAGCTTGTGCCGACTATGGTGCAGGTTGGAAATGAGATTACAAAAGGGCTGTTGTGGCCGGATGGTTACATCGAACAGACTGAAAATATGGCACATCTTCTGCAGGCAGGGATTAAGGGGGTGCGCGAGGAGTGTCCGGATGCAAGGATCGTATTGCATCTGGATTTCGGAACGGATAATAAAATGTATCGACAGTGGTTTGATCAGGTTTCATCGTATGCGCTGGATTTTGATATTATTGGAATGTCGTATTATCCGCACTGGAACGGAAGTCTTTCACTTCTTCTGGATAATATGAATGATATCAGCAGCCGGTATGACAAAGATGTGCTTGTTGCAGAGACTTCAATTGGTTATACTACGGAAACATTTGGCTGTAACGGAATCGTTTATTCGAAGGAGCATGAAAAAATCACTGGATACCCGGCAACACAGCAGGGGCAGGAAGCATTCTTGCGGGATTTGTTTGCAACGGTAAGAAGTGTAAACAATAAAAGAGGCATCGGTGTGTTTTACTGGGAACCGGCATGGCTGCCAATACCGGACTGTACGTGGGCAAGTAAGAGTGGCAGCAAGTACATGAAAGACAAGATGACAGCAGGAAATGCCATGGCAAATATGGCATTGTTTGACGAAAATGGAAACGCAAACAGCGCGCTGATAAACATGAAAACAATGTAAAGGAGGGCAATCATATGAAGAAAAAATTAATAACAGCTGTGCTGGCTGTAACAATGGCAGTGGGAATGTTGACTGGCTGTGGAAGTGGAACTGGAACCGGAAAAAAGGAAGCTTCTGGGGAAAAACTCGTGATTTGGACGAATATGAACGTGGAAGTGGATACCATTCAGAAATATGCAGATGAATGGGGAGAAAAGAACGGACGAAAGGTAGAAGTCATTCACCAGTCTCCATCTGTCCAGCAGTTTGCACAGGCAGTAAAAAGTGCTTCCGGACCGGATGCTGTGGTGGGTATTCCAAATGACCAGCTTGCAGATTATGTAAACGCAGATCTTACTGCAGAAGTGCCGCAGGATCTGTATGAGGATAAGGATTTTTCCGATGCAGCCATCCAGGCATGTTATGTAGATGGAAAACGATATGCAGCACCACTTTCCGTAGAGACTACTGCACTGTTTTACAACACAGATCTTGTATCGGAAGTCCCAAAAACATGGGAAGAACTGGTCGATCAGGCAGCCACAGACGGAGGTGTACAGTTTGATGCAACAAGCATATACTACGATCTTGGTTTTGTGAGAGCCTGCGGAGGTTATATTTTTAAATATCAGGATGGGGCATATGACACGGCAGACATCGGTCTTGATAATGAGGGCAGTGTGGAAGCCTATGCCTTTATCAATGACCTGTGCAATAAATATAAACTGATCACGGCAGATGTGACAGCCGATATCGCAAGAAGTAATTTCCAAAACGGAAAATGTGCTTATTATATTGGTGGACCATGGGACATTGACGGTTTTACCTCTGCAGGAACTAAATTTGCTGTAGCAAAAATGCCAACTTTCCACGGACAGCCGTTTGTGACCCCGGTGGGTACACAGGTAAGTTTTGTGAGCAACAGCAGTAAAAATCAGGATGCAGCATGGGATTTTATTTCCTATCTGCTGGAAAACGGTGCACTTGGCATGTATGAGGCGGGTGACCGTATACCGGCAAAATTGGCAGATCAGGAACTTGATGAGATCCAGAGTAATGCATACACACAGGCATTTGTCGAGCAGATCAATGATGGAGAGCCGATGCCGACCGTATCAGAAATGGGACAGCTCTGGAGTATCCACACAAACAATATCCGTTCGATGTGGTCTGGGGAGCAAACACCAGAGGAAGCTGCCAAAAATATGGTTACGCAGTTGAAAGAAGCGATTGAATTGATGAATTCAGGAAAGTAGTGATGGCATGAGAAAGAAAAAGAATGCGCTTGGGTATACTTATCTGGCACCGGCACTGATCTCGATTCTGTTGGTGACATGTCTGCCAATTATTTATACGGTGATTTTATCTTTTACTAATTACAACATGTATCATCTGACAGATTACACGTTTGTGGGTCTGGAAAATTATCTGACCGTATTTTCCGGAAGCATTAAAAATGTGTTTTTCCCGGTACTTGGGTGGACGATTTGTTTTGCGCTGTTAAGTACGGCAGGTTCCTATGCAATGGGACTGATTCTTGCCATTTTGTTAAACAATCCGCATATGAAAGAATCAAAAATTTACCGTGCAGTGCTAATTGTTCCGTGGGCATTGCCATCTACGATTGCAATCCTCGCATGGCAGGGACTGCTAAATGAGCAGTATGGTGGAATCAATAATTTACTGCATACAATCGGTATTGCCTGGAATGTACCGTGGCTGACCAATCCATTCTGGGCAAGGGTTGGGTTGATTATCGTGAATGTGTGGCTGGGATTTCCCTATATGATGAATGTCTGTCTTGGTGGACTACAGGCGATTTCTGGTGAATACTATGAGGCGGCTAAAATGGATGGGGCATCAAAATTTCAGTGCTTTAAGAGCATTACATTGCCGATGGTGACAAAACTTTCCATTCCTCTTGTAATTTCCTCGTTTGCGGCTAATTTTAACAATTTTGGAAATATATATATGATTACACAAGGTGGACCAGCGAGAGTGGATAACCAGTTTGCGGGTTATACGGATATCCTTGCCAGTACCACCTATAAGATGACCACATGGTCGAACCGGTATGAACTGTCTGCAACGTTCAGTGTGCTGATCTTTATCATTGTCGGAACATTTACGCTGATTAATATGCGGCTGTCCGGCTCATTTAAGGAGGTTGATTAAATGAAAAATAAAAAGAAAATATCCGCCTCAGAACAACGGACACTGTGGGGAAGCAGAGTGGTCATATGGATCACAATGATCGTGGTGCTGTTTCCGGTCATATGGATTGTTATGTCCTCTTTTTCCGCGGGTGACAGCTTTTTCCTGTCTTCATTGTTCCCTGAAAAATTCAGCATTGAACATTATGTGGAACTGTTTCGGGAAACGGATTTTGGAATCTGGGTTTTTAATTCCCTAAAGTTTTGCTTTATTGTAGCAATCATACAACTTGTGCTTACTTCACTTGCAGCGTATGCGTTTGCAAGACTGCGGTTTGTGGGAAGAAAATATGGACTGATGGCACTTTTGATATTACAGGTGTTTCCAAACAGCATGGCAGTTGCCGGATACTATATTTTAATTTATAAGTTCGGGTTGGTGGACAACAGCTTTGCGCTCATTCTTGTGCTTGCAGGTGGAAGTGCTTACAATATCTGGTTACTTAAATCTTATATCGATGGACTTCCGGTGGAATTGGATGAAGCTGCAATGGTGGATGGAGCAAATGAATTCCAGGTTTTTTATAAGATCATCATCCCGCTTGCAATGCCACAGCTTGCCGTGATCTTCCTGTTTTCGTTTATTGCAACATACAGTGAATATGTGATTACCTCAATCTTTTTGCAGACACCGGGAAAAATGACGCTTGCACTTGGACTGCAGTCTTTTATCAGCGATCAGTTTGCTGCGCACTGGACTTTGTTTGCTGCAGCAGCAGTGATTTCATCCCTGCCGATCATGATCATCTTTATGTGCTTACAGCGATTTATTCAGAATGGATTGGTTGCCGGAGGGGTAAAAGGATAAAATGAAATATCATCGGGGATTCTTCATGAAGATGGCAAAATAGGGACGAATGAGGATTTTTCCGGATTAGCGGGTCTTTTAGAATCTGCAATTTCTGGAGTACGTGCTTCTGCTGCATCAAGTACCAAAATTATGCTTCATCTGGATCAGGGTGGAAAAAATCAGTTGTATACCTGGTATTTTGGTGGATTATTGAAAGAGTCACCAAACTTGGATTTTGATGTATTTGGATTATCTTATTATCCAATGTGGCATGGAACCATGGAGGGGCTTCAGTATAATTTGAATTACTTGGCGACCACCTATAATAAAGAAGTGTGTGTTGTAGAAACTGCGTATGCATGGACAACGGAAGATGGTGATGGTGAAGGAAATGTATTCATTAGTGGAGATGAAGAAGTTGGAGGATATCCTGCAACAGTAGAAGGACAATTTGAATTTATGAATGATCTGGAATCAATCATTTTAAATGTACCAGATGACAAAGGTATTGGATATTTTTATTGGGAACCAGAATGGATACCTGTAGAAGGCGGAACATATGCTACATCTGCAGGGGTTGCGTATAAAAATGATACCGTAACGCCAAGTAATACATGGGATAACATGACGTTGTTTAATTTTCAGGGAAATGCATTAGATTCTATTAAGGTGCTTAATAAACCGTGTGAAAATTTATTGACAAATATCAGTTTTGAACAGAATGGGATAACTACTTCACCGAGTGGATGGAATGTATGGACAAGTGATTTGTCAGATGAAAATACTGTAAGAACAGAATATGGTGATGCATATGATGGAGATTACAAATTAACATTTTGGGATGATAAAGAGTATTCGTGTTCTGTATATAAAACGTATACAAATATTCCGAATGGAACATATAAATTCTCAATTTGGGCAAAGACAAATGGGAAACAGAATGTTTTACAACTTTATGCAAAAAATTATGGAGGAAGTGAGCTTGATACCACGATTGAAACAAGTGACATTAATTGGAATATTTTTAGTATAGACAAGATTGTTGTTACAAATCATACGTTGGAGATCGGGGTTTATTCTGTAGCAGGAGCAAATGACTGGTGTAACCTTGACTTGGCAATGTTAAGAAAAATTGATTAATTATATTTAAAATTTTTAAGGGGATGGTTTTGATCGTCCCCTTAATTTTTGAATTGTTCTTTGACTGGTGGAATCTTATGAAAAAGAAAATATGGAATAGGTGCAGAAAAAATGGTACGTTATGATAAGATTTTTTCTATCATTGATATTAAAGAAGAAAATATGAAAAAGTGGGGGAAGTGCTTCCATTTTATTAAGAATGTACAAAAAGAGGGGGTTATTCTTTGGAAGGCAGCTTAAAAGAACTTGCACGATATTAGCACCTGTAGAGCAGAACATAATCTGTTTTACAGGTGCTTTTTTCAATTAATAAGGAACTGGTACTTTCGCCTCTTGTGAAAATGTCTAATTAAAAGGCTAAAAAAAGACTAAAAAACTTTAAATTAAGTAATACTTTACAAATGTTTAATTTTCTATTAACTAAATATTGACTTAAAATTACTTTATGATATACTGAATTTATCAAATAAATAAAGCAATTGCACACTGGTTCCCATATTTTTACTGCACTCCCCAAGTATGCAGTACCCTCTCCCTGAAATATGGGAAGCAGCGTGCAATTGCTTTTTTATTAAGTGAAACCGGATAGATGGAGGGCACTGGAAGGTTTTTACAAGAAATGGAGAAGAAAGGAAAGGTAGAGCAAAAACATGAGAAGGGTAGGAAAACAGATTGTTGCCATCACGCTGGCAGCGGCAATGATGGGGTCACTGACACCGGAGGCATGCACATTTTTACAAAATGAGGTGGTGTATGCGGCGGAGACAAATGAAGCGTCAGCACCAACAGTAACACGTACAGAACTGTACAAAAATGAGGGCGCAAAAACAACAAAAACCATTGATTTTTCAGAATTGAAAGAAGATGACTGGAATGGTGAAGGAAAAATTACTTTTGCATATGATGAATCCATCAATGGCTCGTTGGGAAATGTGAATGAAGAGTATGAATTAACTGCAAAGGTAACACTGGATGAAACATCCTATCAGTCGCTGGATGCAGATAAAGCGCATCTGAATATCCAGGGTGTAACAAAACTGGGATCAAATTGGGGATGGAACAACAGTACGGATTGCCAGTGGCTGCAGAAGGATTCTTTTATGAAAGTTGGGGAGAATTATTCAGCTGATCTGAAAGTAAAGTTTTCAGGAATAACACCGGATACATTGATGGATGTTGAATTCGTTCTTGTGGGAACCGGATTTAAGGGAACTGTGACATTTTCAAATGTAGTTCTCACAAATTTATCAAGCGATAAACAGGAACTGACCAAACAGGAGCCAACCGTTCTTTCTGATTTAAATAATGAATCCCAGGTAAATCTGTGGGCAGGTGAAACCGGATATCAGTATTTCCACGGTGGAACAAAAAATGCTGCTCCGGAATTTTCCTATGACGCAAATGGCGGAGACGGAAGATTAAAAGTAAGCCTGAATTATACAGCCAACTCCGGCGAATCATGGAGTGAGGCAAAAGTGAAATTCACACCGAAGACACCGGCTGATATCAGCAATTATAATCAGGTGAGTGTGGATTTGATTTATCCGGAAAGCAGTAATATTTCCAAGATAAAATTTTTCTCCAACAGCGGAATCAATAAAGATACCAGCATAGATTCGTCCGAGGCAACAGATGCAGGAAACGGATATAAGAAAGTTACAGTTACTTTAGGATTTTCTCCATCTGCCACACCAATGGATGATCTGACAATCGGACTTATCGGAGCCAACAGTTCCTTTGCAGGGGATGTTTATCTGGATAATCTGATACTTTCCCAGAAGGATGCCAGTGGTGATTTTGTGACAATTACCGCAACACCGAATACAGACGGAACACAGGCAAAACCAGAAGCAACAGATAAAACCCTGACCATGACAGATCCGGATGCCAGCAATAGCGCAAAGGCATTGTATGCATATCTGCAGGGACTGACCGAAAGTGATCAGGTACTGTTTGGACATCAGAATGATGTGAGCCATTCCGTAGGAAACAACGATCTGGGAGATGTAAAAGATGTGACCGGTTCCGTCAGTGGTATTTTCGGCATTGACTCCCTGGCATTGTTTGGAAGCGAGGCTGGTGGTACGGATGCGGCATCTGCACTGCAGAAATCCATTGACTACAGCAAAAAGGCGGCCCAAAACGGTGCAATCGTTACCTTATCCACCCATATGCCGAATTTCACCAACGCAAGGATTAAAAAGAATGCAGATGGAACCTACGATTTCTATAACTGTGATTTTAATGAAGCAAAAGATTTATCCGGTGATTCGTTAAAGAAGATTTTGCCTGGTGGAGAGAAAAATGAGGTATTTAAGGCATATCTTGATACGATTGCATTCTATGCCAATGCATTGGAAAAGGAGAATATCCCGGTGATTTTCCGGCCATTCCATGAGGATACCGGCGGCTGGTTCTGGTGGGGCAGTGCAAACACCGCAGAAAGTTACAGGAGTCTGTATGCATATACCAGAGATTATCTGGAATCCAAAGACGTGCACAATATGCTTTATGTGTATTCGCCAAACGGACCGCTGGAGACCGAGGCAGAGTATATGTCGCGGTATCCGGGAGATGCCTGTGTAGACATTCTGGCATTTGATTATTACAACGACTTTAATACTTATCCGGCAGAGAGTGATACTTCATTCTTTGATCATCTGGATCAGACCTGTCAGGTTGTATCATCACTTGCAAAACAGCATAACAAGCTGGCTGCGATTTCGGAGACCGGTGTACGTGTGATGAAAAAGGATGGAAGTGATAACGAAGGGCTTCTTGTAAAAAATAATCCGGTCAGTGAGGCAAAGTCGGGTGTGAACTGGTATCAGAAAGTGAATGATATCGCAAAGAAAAACGACATGCCATATTATATGGTATGGGCAAATTTCAGCGATACCAATTTCTATGTGCCGTATAAATACAGTGATACCATGGGACAGGAAATGATCAATGATTTCATTTCTTACTACAACAATGAGGATTCAGTATTTGGAAACGGTACGAATTTCTATGGAAATATCGATAAGTACGCA
>OLGH01002029.1_pt1 | contig 17139 bp, 14 predicted proteins | sample 1604851 | NCBI WGS metagenome assembly OLGH01 (sample SAMEA3888894, study PRJEB22519) | human gut metagenome | biome: human gut; feature: human-associated habitat; material: faeces | place: Denmark | collected 2010 | reverse complement strand
CTTCTTCTATTGATTCTCGTACAGAAAAACTTGTACAAGATGGTATGGATAAATTAATGCATGGTAGAACAACTTTAGTTATTGCCCATCGTTTATCAACGATTAAAAATAGTGATTGTATTATGGTTTTAGAACAAGGTCATATTATTGAAAGAGGAAATCATCAATCATTGATTAAAGAAAAAGGTAAATATTATCAATTATATACAGGAGCTATTGAAATGGATTAATCCATCAATAGCTTTTTCTTTGGACTAAACGTCCATTGAAAGAAGAAAAATTGAAAGATAAAATAAGTATAAGAAATGAGGCATTTGTGAGACAAACTTGGGACAAATATTAAGTACATACATGTTATAATCTATTTGTAATAAATCTAGATGACGTTACTTCAACTCAATAGAAAGTAGGTAATGTGTATGATACCCATCAATAAGGTAACCTCTGATAGTGCATGTCGGACATTCTTAAGTAATGATGTCAGTTTTGCATCTTTTTATAATGCAGCTATATTTGAAGGAAAATAAATCATTCATCCTGAAAGGTTGGTACGTTTTGAATTTGATATTTCTTTTATTATCAATGATTCAAAAAGAGCAGAAGATAAAAAAAGAAGAAGGAATATTGTCGTTAAAAGTGGTATTAATGGAATCTATTGTTTACTAGGGATAGAGCATCAAAGTAGTATTGATGAAACGATGGTTATTCGTTGTGGAATCTATGAAATGTTGGAATATTTAAAACAGGTAGAAAATAAAGAGTATAAAAGATTAGTACCTCAAATAATAGTAGTACTTTATACAGGACCAAAGAAATGGAATGGTCCTTTAAAACTCAGTGATTATTTTGAAATACCCGAAGAATTAAAGAAATACTTTAATGATTGGAAAATCATCTTAGTAGATGTTAAAGAAATGGATACAAGTAAGATCAAAGATGAACAAACACGCTATTTTATAGAAGCCATTCAAGCAATGTATAAGGGAGACTATATAAAATTACATCAAAAAAGAAAGATGAATACCAATAATTTGATTTATGCAGCGATAATTACAGGAAGTTTGGATATGATTAAAGATATTGTAGAAGGAGATGAGATGGATATGTGCGAAGGAATGGAAAGAATGGCAGAAGGATTTAGAAGTGAAGGACGTGAAGAAGGTATTCTTGTTGGAAGAAATGAAGGTAAATTAGAAGAAAAACAAAATACTTTATTAATGCAATTAAGATGTAAGTTAGGAGATTTATCAAAAGAAACAGAAAATACGATAAGAAGTAGTACGATGGAAAAACTAAATAAGCTTACAGTATCTATTTTTGATATACAAAGTGAAAATGATGTTTTAAAGTTAATTCATTAAACAAAAAAAAGAAATCATGAAAAGCAATGATTTCTTTTTAAATATTATTTTAAAGGAACTAATAATTGAATTGATTTTTGTAAATTATGTACATCAATAGGAAGATGTGTGCCTTCTTCACCATCTATATCCATTGTAAGATCTTGATCACAAGTAATGTGAATATGTTGTCCTTGAATATAATGGATAAAAGGACTCTTATCGTGTTTACCAAAACGATAATCTTTAATGAGTGCAATTAAATCTGTGATTGAACATCTTTTTACAATCACTAAATCTAATTTACCATCATTGATATCTGCAAAAGGAATAATACCATCGAAACCACCAACACGATTAGTGTTTGTAATTGCAAACATATAAGCATCTTCTTCAAAAGATTCATTATCTACAGTTACATTTAAATGAAGATTTGTTGATAATTGTTGAGGAAGTTGTGTCATTCCTTTAAAATAATAAGCTAAAGGACCAAATTTTTTCTTTTCTTCTTTTGAAGCTGCATTATATCCAGAAATAAACCAGCTTCCGTGTCCAGAAAGTAAAACTATAGAAAGTACAGCAAATATTACAAAGACAATCCACACTATCCAATCAGAACCTGTTGCTAAATCTACTAATTTCATTTATAAGCACCTCCTTAAATTCCGATTGAGATTTCACCTGTTTTATAAAGTGTACCCTTTGTCAAGGACACTATGACTTTTCCTTTTCAGATTTCTATTTTATATTTGTTTGTTGTGTAGAGGCATCAAAGTGATGCCTCTGATTGATGGTTTTCACCTTTTGCTTTAGGGATTATCAGTGGATAAATTCCTGTTGTCAGATATTGATAATATTCAACAGGTGACAACCTTGCTAAGTCCCATTGATAACGTTCTGTATTATAATATTCTGTCCAATCCCTAACTGCGTTTAATATCTCCTCATAGCCGTGGCACTCTGATAGATCTAATTCATCTTTCATATGACCAAAGAATGATTCCTGAGGAGCATTGTCCCAACAGTTTGCTCTACGTGACATAGACTGTCTCAGTTCGTTATCCTTTAACAATTGGATAAATTTAATGCTGGTATAGTGGGAACCCTGATCGCTATGTATTAATGTTTCTGTGCTTAAATCAGTTCCATGTTTTTCTATTAACTGCTTTACTGTTTCTAATACAAAATCAATTTCTAGTGATTCGCTGAGAACCCATGACAGCAGTTCCTTGGTACAGGCATCTATAATTGTCGACATATAGCACCGGGGTGCTTTTCCATTTATAATATACGTGATATCCGTTAACAGAATTTTTCTTGGTCCGTGTTCCTCGAATTCACGGTTTACTATATTGGGTGCGGTATATGCAGTTGCCATTGCTTTTGCCATTCTCCGATAGGGATTTGCCTTGCGGATAGGGCACTGTAAGTTGTACTTCTTCATCAACCGCCGGATTTTTTTGATATTCATCACTATCGGCGGTTCCATGTGTAACAGCCTCATATATATGCTACGGGCACCTTTATGATATCCTCGGTACTGGTATGCTTTCAGAATCAAAAGAAAATCCTGTCTGTCCTGTTCCTCCCTTTCCATTCGCTGGTCTTCTGTTGACAGATAATGGTAATATCCCGAACGGGATACTCCTGCAATTTCGCACATGGCAGCTACATTCAATAGATTATCGTTTTTTTGCATGGTATCATAAATAATCTGATACTTTGCATGGGCTGGTATTTTCATTATTCCGGAGCCTCCGGATTTAAAGATACAATTTTTTTTAGAAACTCAATCTCCTGATCTTTATATGCCAGTTGCATTTCTAAATATTTTATCCGATTTTCAGCCGAAAGATATCCGTTGCAGCCCTGTGCATAGGTGTTAAGATCACGAAAACCATTTCCCTTTTTTACTTCATTTCCAATCATGGTTTTCAGACCATTTATTCTGGAATCCCCCAAGATATTTGGATCTATCCCAAGAGTCGAAATAATCTCACGTGGAAGCCTGCCCTTTGACAGTTCCTCCCAAAACAGTTTTTTAAATTCTGCCGAGAAATGTACAATGCTCGGTGATACATCCAGCACATATTTGCTATTTCTCAGTGTGAGCATTTCCTGTTCTGTAAACTTTCTGTTTGCCATAATTTCCTCCAATTCATTTTTATTGTAATATCAATCTGAATCGGAGTCCAAAAGCGATTTTGTCCAAAATAAAGGGGTTCATCAAAACCATGTCCGAATTTAAGGGTTCCCTGTAAACTCATTGTCTAGATTTAAGGGTTTTCATTAAAACTTACTGTCCAATGGTAAGGGTTTTAAAAACTCAAACTGTCTAATCTATAGGGTACATTTTATCAAAACAGTAAAAATCAATATTTTCACCAATTTCAATACCCCTCAAACCCGCATAAACACTACGCTTTATAAAAAGTTTATAATAAATTAGCACTCACCTATTGACTTGGCTAACAATGGATGATATAACAATTATCAGAAAGTGAATAAAGCATTTTCTATTGAACTATTAATTCACGGGTAATGAAAGAGGTGAGTTGTATGAATATTCAAAAGTTTACACAGAAGTCAGTCGAAGCGATTAACAATTGTGAAAAAATAGCATATGATTATGGAAATCAGGAGATTGACCAGGAACATTTCCTGTATAGCCTGATGACTATAGATGACAGCCTTATTGCAAGTCTTATAGAAAAGATGAATATTGATAAGGATGTTTTTTTAAAGAATATAGAGCAGCTGCTTAACCAGAAGAATAAAGTATCTGGTGATGTAAAGCTGTATATAAGTAATGATCTTAATAAAGTGCTTATTAATGCTGAGGAAGAAGCAAAGCGTATGGGGGATTCTTATGTATCAGTAGAACATCTTATGCTTGCGCTTATAGCATCTCCTAACAGAGCCATAAAGCAGCTTTTTAAGACATACGGTATAAACAGGGAGAGTTTTCTTTCTGTGCTTGCGACAGTAAGGGGTAATCAGACAGTTAATTCCGATAATCCGGAAGCTACTTATGATACCCTTAGTAAATATGCCACAGATCTTGTACAAAGAGCTGCAGATGGCAAGATGGACCCTGTTATAGGCAGAGATCAGGAGATAAGAAATGTTGTAAGGATTCTTTCACGTAAAACAAAGAACAATCCGGTTCTTATCGGTGAACCTGGTGTTGGTAAGACAGCAGTTGTTGAGGGACTTGCACAACGTATTGTAAAAGGCGATGTGCCAGAAAGCCTAAAGGATAAGAAGCTTTTTGCACTTGATATGGGAGCACTTGTTGCTGGCGCAAAGTACAGAGGTGAATTTGAGGAAAGACTTAAGGCTGTTCTTGATGAGGTTAAGAAGTCAGAAGGTCAGATTATTCTTTTCATAGATGAAATTCACACTATAGTAGGTGCTGGTAAAACAGAAGGTGCTATGGATGCAGGTAATATGCTTAAGCCAATGCTTGCAAGAGGTGAGCTTCATTGTATAGGTGCAACAACACTTGATGAACATAGACAGTATATTGAAAAGGATCCGGCACTTGAGCGTCGTTTCCAGCCAGTTATGGTGGATGAGCCTACTGTCGAAGATACAATATCTATTTTAAGAGGTCTTAAAGACAGATACGAAGTGTTCCATGGCGTTAAGATAACAGATGGTGCATTAGTAAGTGCAGCAGTTCTATCAGACAGATATATAACAGATAGATTTCTTCCAGATAAGGCTATTGATCTTGTAGATGAAGCATGTGCGATGATTAAGACAGAACTGGATTCTATGCCAGCTGAGCTTGATGAAATGCAGCGTAAGATCATGCAGCTTGAGATTGAAGAAGCAGCATTAAAGAAGGAAACAGATAATCTTAGCAAGGAACGTCTTGAAGCACTTAGAAAAGAACTTTCAGATTTACGCGAGGAATTCGGTATTCAGAAGTCAAAGTGGGATGCAGATAAGACAAAGGTTGATAATATAAGCAAGCTGAAGGAAGAACTTGAAAATATTAACAATCAGATAGCACAGGCTAAGAGAGAATATAATCTTGAAAAGGCAGCAGAGCTTCAGTATGGAAAGCTTCCAGCTGTTCAGAAGCAGATAGAAGAGGCAGAAGCTAAAGCTAAAGAGTCTGGCAATGGAGAATCTCTTGTGCATGAAAGTGTTACAGAGGAAGAGATTGCCAAGATTATATCGAGATGGACAGGTATCCCGGTAGCTAAGCTTAGCGAATCAGAAAGACAGAAGACACTTAATCTTGATGAAACACTTCATAAGAGAGTGGTTGGACAGAACGAAGCAGTTACTAAAGTTACAGAGGCTATCATAAGATCTAAAGCAGGTATAAAGGATCCAACAAAGCCTATTGGCTCATTTCTGTTTTTAGGACCAACTGGTGTAGGTAAAACAGAGCTTGCTAAGGCACTTGCTGAAAGCCTGTTTGATGATGAGAATAATATTATAAGACTTGATATGTCGGAGTACATGGAGAAATATTCAGTATCCAGACTTATAGGAGCGCCTCCTGGATACGTAGGATATGATGAAGGAGGTCAGCTTACCGAAGCAGTAAGAAGAAAGCCATATTCAGTTGTGCTTTTTGATGAAGTTGAAAAGGCACATCCTGATGTGTTCAATGTACTTCTTCAGGTACTTGATGATGGACGGATAACTGATTCACAGGGTCGTACAGTTGACTTTAAGAATACCATAATTATTCTTACAAGTAATATTGGTTCAACATATCTTCTTGATGGTATTGATGATAAAGGCAATATTAAAGAAGGAGTGGAGGAGCTGGTAATGGGCGATTTAAGAAACAGCTTCAGACCGGAATTTCTTAACAGACTTGATGAGATTATCATGTTTAAGCCACTTAATAAGGAGAATATAGGAAGTATTATTAATCTTCTTATTAATGATGTTAACAGAAGACTTGAGGATAAGGAACTTAAGGTTGTGCTTACGGATTCAGCTAAGGATTTCATAGTTGAGCATGGTTTTGATCCAATGTATGGTGCAAGACCACTTAAGAGATATGTACAGAAGTCAGTTGAGACACTTGCAGCTAAGCTTATACTTGCAGGCAATGTATCTACAGGAGATAATATAGTAATCGACTGTGAAAATAATGGACTTGTCGCAAAAGCATCTAAGTAAATATGGAATACAAAGGGAGATTGAGTACTATGTACTCAATCTCCCTATTTAAATTGATTGCTGTTTTCATCATAAATATAATTTATCATGCCAAGCTTATCATTAATGGCATTTTTATCAACCATAAACGACTTGCAGAATTCATCAAGTGAACTGTAGTTATCACGTAGCTGCATGTTTACAAAGCTAAGAAGCATAACGGGGTCTTTTGGTAAAGCGTTCATATATTTGTGTCCTTTCAATAATGTACATTTTAATAAGTCAATCAATAATAATATAACCTGATTCAGGTATAATGCAAGTTCATAATAGTTTTATAATGAAACTATGTAATATGCATAATATAGAGAAAAAGTACTGGCTAAAGTACATGGTTTGTTTACATTTAATAAAAAACGTGGTATTATTAATTGAAATAAAGTGCAAAAACAACAAAGCAGACGTGGGGGCATTATGTTAATATCAGATAATATATATAATAATAAATCAAATATGGTATATTGTTCTGCAACATTTACACATAATTATCTGGTTATGGTTGCAGATGATTATTTCTATAACTATGTAGGAAAGCTAATTAATATATCCATAACAGATTATATTCATCCAGATTTTAAGGAAGAGTTTACGAATATATGTGGAAGTCTTAAAGAGGGTGAATCACAGGGAATGATTGCATACATGAAAGGTAAAGATGATACATATACTCTTGTTCATATATTGTTATCTAATACAGGTCATGTGATTGAGGATAACAGTGTTATTGAGGCTGAGGTATACAATGTGTTTAACACAGAAAAGAAATATTTAAAGCTTCATGATGATGCCAATAAATATAAAAAATTCCTTTCTATGTACAATGATTATCTGTTTGATTATGATATAGCTACAGGGATTATTTCTATATATGTTTATAGAAGCATGAAGGCAACCGTGATTAAAAAAATGCATATTGATGATTTTGAAAAGTATATTATGACATTCTTTAATAATGCCAGACATGAACAGGATTTTCGTGATGTCATGTATAAGCTTCGTAACGCAAACGAAGGCTTTAATGCAGAGATTACATGCCCGCTTATAGCAGATTCATCGAAGCTTGGGTTATATAAAGTGGATTGCCGTATAATATACAGGTACAATCGCAGCAAAGTGGTTATTGGGATTATCAAGTCACTTGGTGCACAGACAGAGGAAGCATATTATGCGACACAGGAAGGCAAGGATTTCTTTACAGGGCTGCTTAACAAAAGAGCATGTAAGGAATATGTATCGGATGCAATAGCATCTAACAAAGACATGCATTATGTAGCTATGATTGATATAGATGATTTTAAGAATATTAATGATACATATGGACATTTGTATGGTGACAAGGTTATATTAAAAGTTGCATCTATTATAAACAGTACATTAAACGGAAGGGGAATAGTTGGCAGGTTTGGTGGAGATGAGTTTTTCATATTCACAAACTGGATTAATACAGAAAGCCAGTTAAGATCCATTCTTACATCTCTTAAACAGAAAGTAAGGGATGAAATGAGCCAGGGGGAGAATGGCTGTATAGTTACGCTTTCTATAGGTGTGTGTCAGTATCCGGATAACGGAAGTGATTATGACACGCTTGTAAACAAGGCTGATAAGTGTTTATATATAGCTAAGAATAAAGGTAAAAACAGATATATAATATATGACCCTGCTAAACATGGGGATTTTCTTGAGGATATGGGAAGAAAAGGCTTTTCTATGGCTCCTATCAAAAAAGGTGAGAATCTTTCATTTGAAGTAGCAGATATGGCTATTGATATAATTAGGAATGGAAAAGAGGCTGTGAAAAGAGCGCTGCCACGTGCATGCAAGGCGTTAGAGATAGATGGTATACGCGTATATAACGCAACTAAAGGCGAACTTATAGACTATTATGGAGAATATTCTGGATTGCCAGATATACTTGAACTCATAAAAACTGACAAATTTATGGAAAAATTCGAAAACAGGAATTACGTGACTGTGGTTTATACCTCTAATATAGAGTCGTTCTATAAAGAAATGTACGATGCGGTTATAGCCTGTAATATAGGTGGCATGATATATAGTTATTTTAAGAATGACGAAGGCGATAATATAGTTATGTTCTATGACACTTTCAATAAAAGCTTCAGGTGGAATGAATCTGATAAGAACTATATTATGACACTGACTAAGATAGTTACAAGTGTTCTTTAAAAGCAGGACACCGAAATGTAATAAAATGCTGACTGGTATACATAATAGTTTTACTAGCCAGCATTTTTGCTTTATTTATATTATAAAATGTGTTAAGTTTAATTAGGAAAGAATGGTAAAAGGGTTATGGGCATTAAAAGTGCACAGTTTTTAAGCATATCTGTGCAGGAATGGAGGTTAGTATGTCAGTACAGGATTATATGAGTGCCTTAAAATTAGGAAAAAAAGAATATCATGCATGTGTTAATAAAGGAAAATATCCATACCTTCCTGTTATGGAGAATATGATGGAGGAAAAGAGTATTGATTCTGAGGTGAGTCTTGGGATTGATCAGATACCATTAAGACTTGTGGTAGGGACATGTACAGCTGGAAGAACAAATGCGTTTGCAGATAACTGGATGCCTATATTGGAATGGGGAAGTGAGTTTTCAGCAAAATGGGCATCACTTAGTGACAGCCAGGTGAATGAAGGTATAAGAGATCCTATAAAGGTATATGAATACATGAATAAGTTCTATGTGCTTGAAGGTAACAAAAGGGTGAGTGTTTTAAAGTATTTTAAGGCAGTTACTGTCAATGCACAGGTTATACGAAAGATTCCTAAAAAATCCGATGATCCAGATGTTAAAATATATTATGAATTTATGGATTTTTATAAAGCAACTAAGCTTAATGATATATATTTCAGTAAAGAAGGCAGTTTTACGACACTTATGGATCTGGTTGGGATAGAACCAGGAAAGGTTATGGATGAAGATGCTAAAAAGGATCTTGTTTCAAGCTATCTTAATTTCAGAACGGCATATGAATCAAGGGGAGGAGACAGATTTGATTTTCCTGTCGGAGATGCGTATCTAAGATTTATTCATATTCATGGATATGATAATGTCAAGCACATGACATCTGATGAGATGGATAAAAATGTGGCTAAGACATGGGAAGAGTTTGAACTTATATCAGATAACAGCGGGGTTGAATTAAAAATGGACCCGGCAAAGATAGAACCAGCCAAAAAGAATATACTAAGCTATCTGCTTCCAATATCAGGAGGAGATAGCAACAAAAAGCTGAAGGTTGGATTTATATATGAAAAGACACCACAGACATCGGAATGGTGTTATGCGCATGAACTTGGAAGACAGTATATAGATGAGACATTTGGAAAACAGATAGAAACAGTAAGTATAACGAATGTAAGACCTAAAATCGATGATTATGATGCTATACAAAAGCTTATAGATGAAAATACAGATCTTATATTTGTGACATCTTCAGCTATGATGTATGCGAGCCTGAAGCAGGCCATAGCACATCCAAAGGCTAAGATACTTAACTGTTCACTGAATATATCGCATAAGTATATAAGAACCTACTATACAAGAATTCATGAAGCTAAGTATCTGACAGGACTTATAGCTGGCGTTATGTCAAAGAGTGACAGAATAGGATATGTTGCAGGTTGTCCTCTTTATGGTGTCATGGCAAATGTTAATGCGTTTGCTATGGGGGTAAAGGCTGTTAATCCTGATGCTAAGGTGTATGTGGAATGGAATGGTATCAAAGACAATGATGTTGAAGCCAGGTTTAATGAGCTTGGGATTAATTGTATATCGGACCAGGATATGATTACGCCGAAAAAATCATCAAGAAAATTTGGGCTATATATAAATGACGATGGTAATATAAGACACCTTGCTATGCCGGTATGGCACTGGGGTGTGTTTTATGAAAAGCTTATACAAAGCATACTAAGTGGTTCATGGAAGAAAGAAGAGGAAGGCGATAAGGTATCAGCACTTAACTATTGGTGGGGAATGTCATCAGGGGCTGTTGATATCATATATGGTGGAGGCCTGAATAATGAAACTAAAAAAATAGTTGACCTTATCAGAGAATCTATTATAAAAGGTGAATTCCATCCTTTTTCTGGTGAGTTAAGAAATCAGGAAGGAAACATCATGAATAAAGCAGGTGAAACTCTTGACCCAGATGAAATCATAGAGATGGATTGGCTTATGGACAATATTGTTGGAAAGATACCAGAGTATGATGAACTAAGTGAAGAATATAAGCTCCTTGTTATAAATCAGGGAATTATAGATGTTAATGAATAATTGAAATGAGTGAAAATTATGAAAATACTTGTGTTAGCAGATGTTGAGTCGAAATATCTGTGGGACTATTTTGAAAAAGAAAAACTTGATGGTATAGATCTTATATTATCATGTGGTGATTTACGTGCGGAATACCTTTCATTTCTTGCTTCGTTTTCAAAAGTACCTATATTATATGTGCGTGGCAATCATGATGATAATTATGCATTTAAAGAACCAGAAGGATGTATATGCATAGAGGATAAAATATATGTGTACAAAGGAATCCGTATTATGGGACTGGGCGGTTCTATAAGATATAAAGCAGGTGCTAATCAATACACACAGAGTCAGATGAAAAGAAGGGCTGCGAGAATGTGGCCAAAGATAAAAATAAAAAAAGGAATAGATATTCTGCTGACACATTCACCAGCGTTTGGAATAGGAGATGGTGAAGATAATCCACATAAAGGGTTTGAAGCATTTGTTGATATACTGGATAAGTATAAACCGAAATATTTTATTCATGGTCATGTACATCTGAATTATTCCGTTGAGAATAAAAGAGAGAGAGAGTATAAAGATACAATAATAATCAATGGATATGACAGATATGTGTTTGAGTATCCTGATAAATATATTTTGAAAGGCTCTGGTTCCGATTTCTAAGAGTGGTTATGCAAAGAGGTTATAAAAGAAGTTATAAAAGAGGTTATGATATATGGTACTATAATACCATATGTCATAACATTTATTTTTGGTAAAATGATAATAATATTTTCATATGTTGATATTATACTTGTGAAAAATGCACAAAACTTGAAAGGGGTTTAAGATGAAAGCTATATTTAAAAAATCATCTAAGAGTATATGGGCATGTTTACTGGCTGTTGTTATGGCAGTAAGCATAATAGTGCCTGTATCAGTTAAATCTGCTAAAGCAGATGTTGTAAAGCCAGAAAAAATAGAAGCAACAGGCTGGCTGGAATCAGCATATGTAGAATGGTCAACAGATTATAAAGCTGATAGCTATAATGCATATGTTAAAGAAAAGGATGGAGAGTATGTAAAGCTTGATGATGAACTTATCAGACATTATAAGACTGATAAAGATTATTACAGGGCTGATGCACTTGGCCTTAAAGAGGGAACATATATTATGAAGATTGTTCCTGTAAAGGATGGAAAAGAAGTGGCTTCAAAGGCGCTTGAAACAGAAGAAATAGCAGTAGCTTCACATGATAGAAGTGGCTTTGCGTTCTCATCTGATTCTAAATATAAGACAGGTTCAGGTGCTTATAATGATGATGGAACATTAAAACAGGATGCAGTTGTACTGTATGTAACAAAAGATACTGCTAAAACTGTTACTATGACAGTAAAGACTGATACGAATAAGACTACTAAATGTGATGGTATCCAGAATATTATTGATGCCCTTCAGAAAGGCAAGGAAACAAGACCTGTTGATATCCGTATTATAGGAACAGTGACAAAGAATGATCTTGATAGGATAAGCAGCAGTTCAGAAGGACTTCAGGTAAAGGGAAAAAATGCTTATTCTGATATGAAGCTTACAATAGAGGGTGTCGGCAGCGATGCCTGTATAAAAGACTTCGGTATTCTTGTGAGAAATGCAGCAAATGTTGAAATAAGAAATCTTTCAGTGCTCAATTTCATGGATGATGGAATATCAATAGACACAAGCAACTGTAATATATGGGTTCATAATCTTGATATATATTATGGACAGGCTGGCTCAGACAGCGACCAGAAAAAGGGTGATGGCTCTATAGATGTCAAGAAGTCACAGTACTGTACAATATCATATAATCACTTTTTTGACAGTGGAAAATGTGGACTTGTAGATGCAACACCAGCAGATTCAGGGTATTCAGATTATCTTACATATCACCACAACTGGTTTGATCATTCAGATTCACGTCATCCGCGTATAAGAAACGGACATAATATACATGTATACAACAATTACTATGATGGTAATTCAAAGTATGGAGTAGGAGTTACATCAGGTTCATCAGCATTTGTTGAAGCTAATGTGTTTGAAAACTGCAAATATCCTATGATGTCATCACTTCAGGGTTCAGATGCCAAGGGCAAAGGCGTATTCTCGAACGAAAAAGGTGGAATGATTAAAGCATATAATAATATAATATCTGGTGCTGCCGGAGTTGTGTATGCTAATGCTGATTCATCATATGAGGCTGCCAATGCAGCAAGCTTTGATGCTTATCTTGCAGCTGAAAGAAGTGAGCAGGTTGCAGGTTCATATAAGACATTATCAGGTTCAACTACATACAGTAATTTTGATACTGATGTATCTGTTGATATGGGTGTGACTGAAGCTGATATTACAGCTGCAGCAGATGTGAAAAATAAGGTTAAAGCTTTATCTGGAAGCCAGGGTGGAGGCGTTATACCATGGAATTTTACAGATGCAGACAATTCTTCATATACAATAGATGAAAAGTTAAAAGAGTCAGTTACATCTTATAAGAATACAACGCTTATCAGTGTTGGAGGAAAAGTGGACAAAACAGGACAGACTGAGGAAACAACTAAGTCAGAAGAGAGTACAACAGATTCACAGGAAACATCCAGCTCTGATGATAGAACAACAGCTTCTGATGTGACACAGGCTGCAACGTCACAGACGACAACAGCGGTACGACCAACGACAGAACAGCAGTCAACTACAGTACCAACAACAGCGCAGCAGTCAACGACAGTCCAGTCAACAACGGCACAGCAGCCAACAACGGGTGCAGCTGGGAAAGTTATTGCTGTTGATTTTGAAAACGGAAGTACCGATAATACATTCTTTAATATCAAAGGAAATATTGCTAAAGATAAAGGCACTGTAACATATAAAGGTAAAACATATAATAAGTGTCTTAAGATGGAAACAAGTACTGAGATTTCATTTACTACACAGACAAATGCAAAGATAGTCATGGTGTTTAATGAAGATTTTAACGGAAAAGTAAAGCTTGATGGCAGTAAATGTGCTGTAAAGAATGGAATAATTGAGATGACTGTAAATGCGGGAACTCATAAGATTACAAAGGGCGATAAAGCGAATCTGTTTTATCTTGCATATGAACAAGATAACAGCCAGCAGACTACAAAGGATAATGAACAGGCAACAACAGTAACGCAGCCAGCAACTAATGAACAGGCAACAACAGTTACAGAGCCAGCAACTAACGAACAGGCAACAACAGTTACAGAGCCAGCAACTAACGAACAGACAACAACAGTTACACAGTCTGCGACTAAAGAAGATGAGACCAGTTTCTCTGGTAATGATTCAGCATCATCAGAAAATTCAAGTGCAGTACAGAGTGAAGGTGAGTCAGTGCAGACATCTGATAACACAGTGATATGGTTTTATGCTGTGATAGCAGTTGCAATGGCTTTAGTTGCATCTGCATATGTATTTTTTGATAAAAAGCGTAAAGCATAATTCATTATTTTTAAGATAAAAATGTTAAAAGAACAGTACATGTAGAAATATGTGTGCTGTTCTTTTGCACAATTTAGTATAATATATAGAAAAGTAGTGAAAAGTGCTTGCAATATATAATTATGTGTGATAGTATGTTCAAAGCGCTGAAAAACAAATGTACGCCACAGAAAGACAAAAAGCGGTATTTGTTTTTAGAAAAAATTAAGAAAAATAAAATGTAAGGTGTAAATGTATATTTTACATAAGATGTGATAAGCGTAAGAATGGAGGATTATAATGAGCGAGAAGTTAAAGGTTGGTATTCTTGGTGGTACAGGTATGGTAGGTCAGAGATTTATTACATTACTTGAAAACCATCCATGGTTTGATGTTGTGTTAGTAGCTGCAAGCGGCCGTTCAGCAGGCAGACTTTATGAGGAAGCTGTAGAAGGACGTTGGAAGATGCAGACTCCAATGCCAGAGTTCGTTAAGAAAATGTCTGTTTACGATATGGATAAGGATTTTGATGAAATAGTATCAAAGGTTGATTTCGTATTCTGTGCTGTAAACATGCCAAAGAATGAAATTAAGGCGTTAGAGGAAAGATATGCCAAAGCAGAGGTTCCAGTAGTATCTAACAATAGTGCTAACCGTTGGACACCAGATGTTCCTATGATTCTTCCAGAGGTTAATCCAGAGCATACTAAGGTTATAGAAGCACAGAAGAAGAGACTTGGAACAACAAGAGGATTCATAGCTGTTAAGCCTAACTGTTCTATTCAGAGTTATGCACCAGCTCTTGCAGCTCTTAAGGAGTTTGAACCAAAGCTTGTTGTTGCTACAACATATCAGGCTATTTCAGGTGCTGGTAAGACATTTGAACAGTGGCCAGAAATGGTTGAAAACATTATCCCTTATATTGGCGGTGAAGAAGAAAAGTCTGAAAAGGAACCACTTAGAATTCTTGGTACAGTAGAGAATGGGGAGATAGTTCCAGCTACAGAGCCAGTTATAACATGCCAGTGCTTAAGAGTACCTGTTCTTGATGGACATACAGCAGCTGTATTTGTTAACTTTGGCAAGAAGCCTACAAAGGAACAGATTATAGAGAAGTGGAGAAGCTTCAGGGGAGTACCTCAGGAATTAAATCTTCCATCTGCACCAAAGCAGTTCATCCAGTATCTTGAAGAGGATGACCGTCCACAGGTTAAGCTTGATGTTAACTATGAGCATGGTATGGGTGTTTCACTTGGAAGATTAAGAGAAGACAGCGTATTTGATTATAAGTTTGTCGGACTTTCACATAACACATTAAGAGGAGCAGCAGGTGGAGCAGTTCTTTGTGCAGAGCTTCTTAAGGCACAGGGATATATAACAGCAAAGTAATGTGACAGCTTGGATATATCAGCAGGTCGTTAGATTAACGTTGACCTCACATTAAATAAAGGAAAGCAGCAGTGCGTACATCAAAAGATGACAGCGTTGCTGCTTTTTGTGTGTTAGAGCATTTTACTTTTTGCATTTTTTGCATTTATATTTGGATTTATATTCTTTGCATTTTACTATGATATAATTTATAATATAAAGATATGACAAATTATGATATATAAAAACATGTATATTATAATGACAGATTGGAGAATGATTGTATGGGAAAATCCGTATAATATGTTGAGCTCAACATAAATTAGCTTATGTTGAGTTTTATTTAATGTTGAGTTGTTGTTTAAATTCATTGATTTTCGTCCTTTCTGTATAAATTTACTTAACATAATATTTAAAAATATAATTATGAGGTGTAATAATGATAGTTTCAAATGTAATAAATAAAATATTTAATGAATATCAAAATATAAATTTAACTGTTAATTCTTGTTTAAAATATAGTTTTACATATAACGGATATAAAACAGATGTATTTTATACCGAAATGGATGGTTTACAAAATCAAATACTTATATGCATTAATATTGATAATATAGACTATATATCAACATTAAATTTTGGACTGAATAAAGATAATGAATATTCTATGAACTTTTATTTGCCTATAGAATTATATAATAAGGTCCAATTTAATCTTTTATATGTCGATGGTAAATGTAGTACAACACCGTATTTTGAAACAATGGTAAATGAAATAATGAATAATGCAGCAATCCCATCAAATCACAGAGATGAACTTGGACGTAAAAAAATATATAAATATAATGCTAATGAATCTGCACCTTATTTTGAAACAATTATACGTAAAAAAATGTCATATAAAATGAAACAAAAAATATGTAAAAAATATGATTCAGAATTATCTAATAAAATTCTTGAATTTTGTGGTAGCACACATACATTAAGATTCACTAATGAAATAAATAAATCTAAAGATATATCAGTCCTCATTAATTGACCATTCAGCTTCTGCACTGTAGTTAACTGCATTAATGAAATACTTTGAATATTTCATTAAAGTTTTATTATCAATTTCAAGTGGTTCTTCGATTAAATCATCGCATTGGGCTAAAAAATATATTTTGTGTGGTTGTACAATATATTTTTTCGCATTGCTATTCAATAAAATTGTAAAGCCAATATTTTTTGTTAATTTTATGCCAATAGGTCCAGTAGAATAGGAATTTATTGTATTATGATTTACTTTTACGCTACACATTAATCCTGTAATTTTTCTATTTTTATAATAAAAATAATTACAATCAAAACAAAATCCCCATATATTACAAAGTTTATTCATATTATCTCCTATTTGATAGGTGACGATTGTCACCTATCAATATTTAAAATTATATAAAAGTTCTAAGCCATTCCATCAATCCTTCATCATCGCTCCATTGTGGCATTG
>OLGH01002027.1_pt1 | contig 17141 bp, 16 predicted proteins | sample 1604851 | NCBI WGS metagenome assembly OLGH01 (sample SAMEA3888894, study PRJEB22519) | human gut metagenome | biome: human gut; feature: human-associated habitat; material: faeces | place: Denmark | collected 2010 | reverse complement strand
TGATGGGCGCTGAGATCTACCTGTACCTGGAGTACAAGGGCAACAAGATGACCGCTCGTGTGGCTCCCACCTCCAAGGCTCGCAACGGAGACACCGTCAGAGTCGCCTTCGATCCGCACAAGGTCCATGTCTTCGACGTCGAGACCGAGCAGACCATCCTGAACTAAGTTTTTCCAGGGATCGCTTTTGGTCCTCCTAATAGCAGCAGCCGCCGGGAAGAGATTCCCGGCGGCTGCTGTTTTTGCGTATTTTATTCGCTTGAAAAAACGGATGTCAGGCGTCTGCCTTTTCGGTCAGCACAAAGGTCAGCTCTGCGGTGGCGGCGCACTTGCCGTCCACATAGGCCGAGGCTTTGCCGATGCCCACCGGGCCGTGCTGCTCCACCAGTTCGCAGTGGAGGGTGAGCACATCGCCGGGTGTGACCTGTTTGCGGAAGCGGGCATTTTTGATGCCGCCGAAAAGGGCGAGCTTGCCCTGATTCTCCGGAAGGCTGAGCGCCGCTACAGCGCCAGTCTGGGCCAGTGCTTCGAGGATGAGGACACCGGGCATGACGGGCGCACCGGGGAAGTGACCGGTGAAAAATTCTTCGTTGCGGGTCACGCATTTGCGGCCGATGGCCCACTGGCCCGGCTCGTAGTCCAGGATGCGGTCCACGAGGGCGAAGGGGTAGCGGTGCGGGAGGATGGCTGCGATCTGCTCCGCCGTGAGGGCATGGGGCGTTTCGCGCACGATGCGGGGTTCAGCCATGGCTCAGCCCTCCCATTTCCGGAACACGAGGCAGGCATTGTGCCCGCCAAAGCCCAGACTGTTGCTGAGCGCGTATTCCATCTTCATGGAGCGGCCGGTGTTGGGAACGTAATCCAGGTCACATTCTGGGTCGGGCTGCTCGTAGTGGATGGTGGGCGGCGCAAACTGGTCGCGCAGCGCCAGCGCGGTGAACACGGCTTCCACGCCGCCTGCACCGCCCAGCAGATGGCCGGTCATGCTCTTGGTCGAAACGACGGCGATGTCCCCGGCATGAGCACCGAACACCGCATGGATGGCGGCGGTCTCGCAGCTGTCGTTCATGTGGGTGCCGGTGCCGTGGGCGTTGATGTGGTCGATGGCTTCCGGAGCGACCTGACCGTCGGCCAGCGCCAGCTTCATGCAGTCGATGGCACCTGCGCCGCCGGGGGCCGGTGCGGTGAAGTGGTAAGCGTCGCAGTTGGCACCGTAGCCCACCACCTCGGCATAGATGTGTGCACCGCGCGCCTTCGCGTGCTCCAGTTCTTCCAGCACCAGCACACCGCTGCCCTCGCCCATGACGAAGCCGCCGCGGCGGGCGTCGAAGGGCAGGCTGGCGGCATCCGGGTCGGAAGCCGTGGAAAGCGCCTTCATGCTGGTGAAGCCGCCGATGCCCAGCGGGCTGATGCAGCTTTCGGCACCGCCGCAGACCATGACCGGCTCATAGCCATCACGGATGCGGTGGAAAGCATCGCCCACGGCGTTGGTGCCGCCTGCACAGGCAGTCACCGGGCAGGTGCACATCCCCTTCAGCCCGAAGCGGATGGCGATCTGCGCTGCGGCCATGTTCGCGATGGACATGGGGACGAAGTAGGGGCTGACCTTCTCCATCCCTTTCTCCTCGCCGCGGGTGTGCTGCTCTTCGATGGTGGGCAGACCGCCGATGCCGCTGGAAAGGATGACGCCGATCTGGCGGGCTTCCGCTTCGGTGTCCAGGCCGCTGTCCGCAATGGCTTCGGCGGCCGCAGCCAGCGCCAGCAGGGTGAAACGGGCCATCTTGCGGGCTTCTTTTTTGTCTACGACGGTCTCCGGGTCAAAGTTCTTGACTTCGCCCGCCAGCTTGCACTTGAATTCGCTGGCATCGAACTGGGTGATGGGCCCGATACCGCATTTGCCTGCCATGGCAGCATCCCAGCTTGCGGAAACGTTGTTGCCCAGCGGGTTCACAGTGCCAAGGCCGGTGATCACGACTCTGCGTTTTTCCATGCGAAAGTTCTCCTTTTACATTGCCATGCCGCCATCCACACAGAGCACCTGCCCGGTGAGATAGCTGCTTTGTTCAGCGGTGAAGAATGCCACCGCGTTCGCCACATCCTCCGGGCTGCCGGCCCGGCCCGCCGGGATGCCTTTGGCCATTTCGGCGCGGACGGCTTCCGGCAGAGCGGCGGTCATATCGGTCTCAATAAAGCCGGGCGCAACGGCATTCACCGTGACGTTCCGGCTGGCCAGCTCCCGCGCCAAACTCTTGGTCAGGCCGATGAGGCCGGCCTTGCTGGCGGCATAGTTGGTCTGGCCGGCATTGCCCCGCAGCGCCACAACGCTGGAAAGGTTCACGATGCGGCCATAGCGCTGGCGCACCATGCGGCGGGCGGCTTCCTTGCAGCAGAGAAAGGCGCTTTTCAGGTTGGTGTCCAGCACCGCGTCAAAATCCTGCTCGGTCAGGCGCAAGATCAGGTTGTCCCGGGTGATGCCCGCGTTGTTCACCAGCACATCCACCCGGCCAAAGGCCTCGGCGGCGGCATCGAACAGCGCTTTGCAGCCCTCAGCGGTGGATACATCCGCCTGCACGGTCACCGCCTGCACGCCCTCGGCGCGGCAGAGCGCTGCCGTCTGCTCCGCAGGCTCTGCGCCGTGGCAGTAGTTCACCACCACATTGCAGCCCTGCTTTGCCAGTGCCACGCACACTGCGCGGCCAATGCCCCGGCTGCCGCCGGTAACGATGGCGGCGCGGGTCAGCTTTTCTTCGCTCATTCTGCTTCCTTCCATGCGGTCAGCACCGCATCCAGCTGTTCCGGGGTCTCCACTGCGGTGCAGACCACCCCGGGCAGGGTCTTTTTCACAAAACCGCTCAGGGCGCTGCCGGGGCCGACTTCCAGAATGTGGTCCACACCCAGCTCGCCCAGACGGCGCAGGGTATCTTCCATGTAAACGCTGCTCTGCACCTGCTTTACCAGCAGCTGCGGGATGCTGTCGGTCTCGGCCTTTTCATGCCCCAGACAGTTGAACAGCACCGGTGTCTCCATGGTGCCGAAGTTCTCGCCCGCAAAGCGCTGTGCCAGCGCATCCCCTGCGGGAGCCATCAGCTTTGTGTGGAAGGGGCCGCTGACCTTCAGCGGGATGCAGCGGCGGGCACCGGCTTCCTTTGCCAGCGCAGCGGCCTGCTCCACAGCGGCTTTCTCACCGCCGATGACCAGCTGCCCCGGGCAGTTGTAGTTGCAGATCTGCACACAGCCCGTCTCTGCAGCCTGTTCGCAGCAGGCAGACAGTTTTTCTCTGTCCAGCCCCAGCACGGCGGTCATGCCGCAGGCAAGACCCTTTGCAGCTTCGGCCATGGCCTTGCCCCGGAAGGCGGTCAGCTCGATGGCCTGCTTTGCGGTGAACACCCCGGCTGCCTGCAGCGCGGAGTATTCGCCCAGCGAAAGCCCCGCCAGATAGGCGGGCTTTACGCCCTTTTCGGCCAGCACAGCGGTCACGCCGCAGGCAAAGGCCACCATGCAGGGCTGGGTGTATTCGGTCTGGTTCAAAACGCCGTCCGGGTCCTCAAAGCAGACGCGGTGCAGGTCAAAATCCAGCGCTGCGCTGTCAAAGGCCGCCCGGAAGGCGGGAGATGCTTCGTAAAATTCCTTGCCCATGCCGGGGTGCTGCGCACCCTGACCGGCGTAAAGTACGGCAAGCTTCATAAGTTCTGCCTCCATTCGGTCACAAGTTCGTCCATCAGCTCGCGCACGGTGCGCATCCGGTCCAGCCTGCCCACGTTTTCGCCGCAGAAGAAGAGCCCTTCCTCCACGTTGCCCTTCACCGCCTCGATGAGGGCGTGGGTGATGCAGTAGGGCACGGCGGCGGGGTCGCAGGTCTTGAGACACCGGGCGCAGTGCTTGGGTGGGAAGCGTTTGCCCTCGGCCAGCGCCTGCACCAGCGGGGTGTTCAGGGCGCGGCCGGGCATTCCCACCGGGCTGTGGATGATGCGCACATCCTCCGGCTTTGCCGCCAGCAGCACGTCCTTGTAGGTCTGGGAGGCGTCGCACTCGTAGGTGGGGATAAAGCGGGTAGCAAGCTGCACGCCCGCAGCGCCAAGCTTTGTAAAGTGTGCCATGTCGGCACCAGTGTACACGCCGCCCGCCACAAATACCGGGATGGCGTGACCGTATTGTTCCTCGTAGGGCTTTACCTCGGCCAGCACCCCGGGCAGAATTTCGTCCAAGGTCTGGCAGCGGTCGGCCAGCAGGTCCTCCTCGGCAAAGCCGAGATGTCCGCCCGCCTTGCAGCCCTCGATGACCACAAAATCGGCGGTGCGGTCAAAGCCCTTTGCCCAGCGGCGCAGGATGAGCTTTGCCGCCCGGGCGCTGGATACGATAGGCGCAATGGCCACCTCTTTGGTGCCCACGATGCCCGGCAGCTCCAGCGGCAGACCCGCACCGGAGACCACGGCATCCACCCCCGCCGCCACAGCGGTGCGGATGGCGTCGGCATAGTCCCGGGTGGCTACCATCGCGTTGATGGCTACCAGACCCATACCTCCGGCAATGGCCTTTGCTTTTTGGATCTCTGCGGTCAGGGCGCGGTGGTTGGCTGCCGCCGGGTCACGGGCAAAATCCGGCTCGCGGTAACCTGCATCGGCGGTGGAGATGCACCCCATGCCGCCGCAGGCCGCTACCGCACCGGCCAGCCCACCCAGCGAGACGCCCACGCCCATGCCGCCCTGCAAAACGGGTACTTGCAGGGGCTTGCCGCCAAGGGTCAGCATTCGGTGTTCAGCGCGGCGATGCGCTGCCTCCCGCCCTGCCACAGGTCGGCAAGGATGTCCGCCACGGGGCGTACCTCGTGCAGCATTCCGGCCACCTGACCGGCCATCAGGCTGCCGCTTACCGTGTCGCCCTCAAAAACGGCGCGGCGCAGGCTGCCTAGCGTGTATTTTTCCAGTTCCATCTTGTCCGCGCCCGCCTTTTCCTGACGGACATACTCCCGGCTCATGCGGTTTTTCAGCACACGCACCGGTGCACCCACAGTGCGCCCGGTGACGATGGTGTCACTGTCCCCGGCTTTGAGCAGCGCGGCCTTGTAGTTAGGGTGGATGGGACACTCCTCGCTTGCCAGCAGGCAGGTGCCCACCTGCACACCGCAGGCGCCCAGCGCCAGCGCAGCCGCCAGCTGACGGCCATCGGCAATGCCGCCCGCCGCGATGACCGGCACACTGACCGCGTCCACCACCTGCGGCACCAGTGCCATGGTGGTCATCTCGCCCACATGGCCACCGCTCTCGGTGCCCTCGGCAATGACGGCGTCGATGCCCAGCGGCTCCAGATGCCGTGCCAGCACGGCAGCAGCCACCACCGGGATCACCTTGATGCCGGCAGCTTTCCACATGGGAACGTACTTTCCCGGGTTACCTGCGCCGGTGGTGACCACGGCGACCTTTTCCTCCACCACGATCTGGGCAAACTCATCTGCCTGCGGGTGCATGAGCATGATGTTTACACCAAAGGGCTTGTCGGTCAGCTCCCGGCAGCGGCGGATGTTCTGGCGCAGGGTATCGGCATTCATGCCGCCTGCACCGATGATGCCCAGTGCACCGGCGTTGGAGCAGGCGGCGGCAAACTCACCGGTGGCAATGTTGGCCATGCCGCCCTGAATGATGGGGTATTTCGTCCCCAGGATCTCGTTTAAAAGTTTCATGGTCTTTATCCTTTATATTCCACGATCATGCCGCCCCATGTCAGGCCGCCGCCAAAGCCGATGCAGGCAAGGGTCTGGCCGGGGTGCAGCTGGCCGCTCTCAGCCAGCTCGTTCAGTGCCACCGGGATGCTGGCAGCACTGGTGTTGCCGTGGCGATCCATGTTTTTGTAGAACTTTGCACCGTCGGCGTGCAGCGCCTTGACGCAGTGGTCGATGATGCGGCTGTTGGCCTGATGGCAGACCACCCAGTCCAGATTGTCCAGCGTAAGACCGGTCTCGTCCAGCACGGTGTGCAGGCATTTGGGCAGGGCATCCACCGCAAAGCGGAACACCGCCCTGCCGTCCATGCTGATGGGTGCCGAGCCTGCGCGGCTGGGGCCGCCGGCATGGATGGCGGCATCACCCCGGGCACCCAGCGTGATGGCAAAAGGCACGGAGGTGTCGGTCAGTTCAAACACCGCCGCACCGGCACCATCGCCGAACAGCACACAGGTGGAGCGGTCGGCAGGGTCCATCAGACGGGAGAGCGCCTCGGTACCGATGACCAGCGCATACCGCCCGCCCAGCGTAGCCAGCAGGCCGCGCGCCACCGCCGTGCCGTACAAAAAGCCGGAACAGGCGGCGTTCACATCCAGTGCGGGGCGGTTTTCCGGCAGTGCCAGCGCCGCCTGCACCTGACAGGCCACGCTTGGGGTGGCGTCCGGCGCGGAAAGGGTGGCGCAGACGCAGCAGGCAATGTCTGCCGGGGCAAGGCCGCTGCGCTGCAGCGCCTGCTTTGCGGCGGCAATGGCCAGTGTGGCGGCGTTTTCGCCCTCGGTGCAGTAGTGCCGGGTGCGGATGCCGGTGCGGGTGGTGATCCACTCGTCGCTGGTATCCACGGTGCGACTCAGCTCTTCGTTGGTGACCGTGCGGCCGGGCAAAGCCCCGCCGGTGGCGATCAGACGCAAACCCTTCATGCTTTCCTCATTTCTCCGATCTGACGGAATTTCTGGTAGCGCTGCTCGGCCAGCTGACGGCCGTTCATGCGGTCAAGGCTGCGCAGCTGACGCCGCAGTGCCTCGTCCAGATTGCCGAACAGTACCCCGTGGGCACGCTGTGCGCCGCCCACCGGCTCCGGGATGATCTCTTCCACGATGCCGTCCTTGTACAGATCCTGCGCGGTCAGCTTCATGATCTCGCAGGCTTCGCCGCTGCGGGAGGAATCCTTCCACAGGATGCTGGCAAAGCCTTCGGGGCTGAGCACCGAGTAAACGGCGTTTTCCAGCATCAGGATGCGGTTTGCCACACCCAGCGCCAGCGCGCCGCCGGAGGAGCCCTCGCCGGTGACCACTGCGATCACCGGCACGGTCAGGCCGCTCATCTCCATCAGGTTGCGGGCAATGGCTTCGCCCTGTCCGCGCTCCTCGGCATCCTTGCCGGGGTACGCACCCGGGGTGTCGATAAAGGTGATGATGGGACGGTCAAATTTTTCGGCCTGCTTCATCAGGCGCAGGGCCTTGCGGTAGCCCTCCGGCCCGGGCATACCAAAGTTGCAGCGCAGGTTTTCTTCCAGCGTGCTGCCCTTGCGGTGGCCGATGACCGTGACCGGCTGGCCATGGAACAGTGCCACACCGCCCAGAATGGCGGCATCTTCCTTGCACTGACGGTCGCCGCACTGCCCAAAGAAGTCGGTGAACAGTGCATCCACGATCTCGTCGATGTGGGGGCGCTCCGGGTGGCGTGCCAGAAAGACCCTGTCCTCTGCGGTCAGCGCCCCGCAGCCGGACAGCAAAGCGTCCTCCTGTGCGGAAAGCTCTGCCAGCTCGGCAGCGTGGTTGGTGATATCGGTCATATTCTCGTCCGCCGGGTCGCCGCGCAAGGCGGCGATCTTTTCATCCAGCGGTGCGAGCTGTTGTAAGATGTCCTTGATCATAAGGCGCTCCCTCCTCAGGCGTGCAGACGCAGCAGCTGCGCCAGTGTTTCGCGCATTTCGGTACGGGGCACTACCTTGTCCACAAAGCCGTGCTCGTACTGGAACTCGCTGCGCTGGAAGCCTGCGGGCAGCTTTTCGCCGATAGTCTGTTCAATGACCCGGGGGCCCGCAAAACCGATCAGCGCCCCGGGCTCGGCCAACATGATGTCGCCAAGGCTGGCAAAGCTGGCAGTCACACCGCCGGTGGTGGGGTGGGTCAGCACGCTGATGTACAGCCCGCCCCGGGCAGAGAACCGCTCGATGGCGGCAGAGGTCTTTGCCATCTGCATCAGGCTGAAAATGCCCTCCTGCATCCGGGCACCGCCGCTGGCCGAGAAGATGATCAGCGGCAGGTGCTTTGCGGTAGCGTGCTCCACGGCGCGGGTGATCTTTTCACCCACAGTGGTGCTCATGCTGCCCATAAAGAACCGGCTGTCCAGCACCGCAGCCACCACCGGGGTGCCCTCGATGCGCCCCGTGGCGGTGATGACAGCTTCCTTCAAGCCGGTCTTGCCGGTCTGTGCTTCCAGCTTTTCCGGGTAGCCGGGAAACTGCAGCACATCCTGCGGTGCAAGGTCGGCATCCAATTCCCGGAAGCTGCCCTTGTCCAAAATCAGGTTCAGGCGGTAGTACCCGCCGATGGGCAGGTGCACCCCGCAGTTGGGGCAGACGTACTGCGCCTTGTTCCAGATCTGGCGGGTGGCGCGGCGTCCGCACTTTTTGCATTCCACGAACTGCGGGTCGTTCCACACGGCACCCGCATCCCGCCGGGCTTTCAGTTGGAAGGTGCGCTCCCGCATACTGCCCGGCAGCAGGTCTTTGATACTGTTCATCGCGTTTCGCCTCGGTCAGCCTCAGACATGGGCATTGATGTAGTTGAAGATATCGCCCACGGTCTTGAGGTTTGCCAGTTCCTCATCGGGGATGGACACGCCGCAGGCCTCTTCCAGTGCCATGTTCAGCTCCACAGCGTCTAGGCTGTCGGCCTCCAGATCCTCGGTCAGGCTGGCTTCCATGGTCACCTTGTCCTCATCGCAGCTCAGGGTATCGACAACGATCTTCTTCATTTCCTCGAAAGTCATGGTAGTATTCTCCTTTATGTTTACTGTTTGTGTTTAATTATTTACCTAAAAATTGTGAGGTATCGAACACGACCATTATAGCCAATTCGTCGGATAAGTCAATGGATTTAGTTAAATATTTTTATCTTTTACACTTTTGTCACAGTTTGCTTCCTTTTTATATAGCCCCCTGCACAGGGCGCAAAAAAGCCGCTGCACAGTGCTTTGTGCAGCGGCTTTTCCCGCAATAATAATATTTTCTTATTCCAGCCCGATCTGCTGGGCGTATTCCTCCAGCAGCTCCCGCTCAAGGAAGGGGGTCTTGACGCCCTCGCGGTCGCGGTAGGTCTCGTGCCCCTTGCCGATGACGGCGATCAAATCGCCCTCCTGTGCGTGATCCACTGCGTAGTGCAAAGCGTCCAGACGGTCGGGGATCTCCACGAACTTTGCGTCCGGGTTGCCCTTGTTCATGCCCTCGCGGATATCCGCGATGATGTCCTCCACCTTTTCAAAGCGGTTGTTGTCCTCGGTGAGGATGGAGAAATCCGCCATCTTGGCGCAGATCTCGCCCATGCCATAGCGGCGCAGCTTGGAGCGATTGCCGCCGCAGCCGAACACCACCACCAGACGGTGGGGCTTGTAGGCGCGCAGGGTGGTAAGCAGGCTCTCGGTGGATACCTCGTTGTGGGCGTAATCCAACAGGATGGTGAACTTTTTGCTGATGGGCACCAGCTCCACACGGCCCTTCACCACGCACTTGCCCAGACCATCGTGGATGGCGGCATCCGGCAGACCCAGCACCTTGCCCACGGCCAGCGCAGCCAGCGCGTTGTACACGCTGAACTCGCCGGGCATATTCACCTTGACGTTCATCTCGTCCTTGCCGGTAACGTGGAAGGCAACGCCCAGAAAATCGTGGGTGCGCAGCAGCTCGTAGCCGGTCTCGCGGTAGTCGGCCTTTTCATCGCGGCCATAGGTGACCAATTTGCAGGTATGACCCTCCAGCAGAGCGGCGGTGTTCTCGTCGTCGATGTTCACCACGCCCACATCGCAGCGCTTGAACAGCTGTCCCTTCCAGCTGCGGTACTCCTCAAAGGTCTTGTGCTCGCCGGGGCCGATATGATCCGGCGAAAGGTTGGTGAACACGCCCACATCGTAGTGCACGCCCGCCACGCGATCCATCATCAGACCCTGACTGGACACTTCCATCAGCGCGGTGTCGCAGCCGGCATCCAGAAACTCCCGGAAGGTCTTTTGCAGCTCGTAGCTTTCCGGGGTGGTGTTGGCGGTGTCCTTGTGGCGTCCCATATAGTAGATGCCGTTGGTGCCGATCATGCCTACCTTGCGGCCTGCGGCCTCCAGCACGCTTTTGATCATGTGGGTGGTGGTGGTCTTGCCCTTGGTACCGGTGACGCCGATCATGGTCATCTGACGGGCAGGGTTGCCGAAGAGGTTGGCGCTCATCAGTGCCATGGCATAGCGGCTGTTCTCCACCTTGACCACGGTCACCCCGGGCATGGCGGAAAGGTCGATGTCGTGCTGGATGACCAGCGCGCTGACCCCCTTGGCGGCACAGTCGGCAGCAAACGCGTGGCTGTCCCGCTGGGTGCCCACGATGCACACGAACAAAAGCCCCGGGGCAGCCTTGCGGCTGTCGTAGATGATATCCGCGATCTCAGTATCCAGACTGCCCTGCACAAGGGTAAAGGGCACGCCTTCCATCAGTTGTTCCAGCTTCATACAGTCTCCTCCAAAAAGCTTCTTTACATGGGGTTTTCTTCTTCGTTGGCCGTCATGCGGTCAGGGTGGGTCAGGGGCAGCTGCTCGGTGTCCGCTTCAGCCGCCGGTTCGGCGGTATCCGTGGGCTCTACGCCCTCGGTGCTGTCCGTGCTGTCGGCGGCGTCCTCTGCCGGGGCGGGTTCCTCAACCTTGGGCGGCACCACATAGCCGGAGGGCAGAGTAGGCTCGCCCTGTGCAAAATAGATCTTGCGGGTGCTGCTGGCGCTGGTATGGCTGAAATCCAGCCGCCCGGTGTCGGTGGGGCCGCAGCCCTTACCGTCGGCGTTGGTCAGCACATAGCGGGCACGGTCCAGCTTATAATCCAGATCGTTCAGCGTACCCAGCAGCACGCTGATGCGGTCCTGATACAAAAATGCGATTTGTTCGGTGTCTGCCACTTCCAGCCGTGTCACATCCTGCGACAGGCCGTATTCTTCCAGCTTGCTCACCAAGGTGCTCAGAGCTTCCATGCGGGCATCCCCTGTGTCTGCCGTGCTTTCGCTCCCGGCTGCTTCCGACCCGGAGGCGCTTGCTGCGTCCGCATCCTCCACAAGGCAGAACGCCTGTCCCGGGGCGGTATCCTGCAGCTTACCGCCGTACAGGGTGCAAAGCCCCTCGGGCTGGGTGCTTTCCTCGGACAGGATCTTCCATTTGTCCGAGATCACAAGCCACTTGCTGCCGTTTTGCACCGCGTAGGCGGGCACGGCTTCGGTCACCTGCACCACCACGGTGTTGGGGTAATCCCGGATCACCTTGATGGAGCCCAGCAGCGGGAAATTCTGCTCCAGCACAGCGGCCTTTTCGCCGGGCTCAAAGCTGAAAATGTTCTCTTCCAGCTGCACGCCCATCCGCTGCAAAATGCTGTCTGCGGAATAGCCCGCGATCTCGGTCACCTGCTTGCCGTCCGGGGTCTGCACCTGAATGGAGCTGATGCGGAACAGCATGGTCATGGTCAGGTAGATGCCCGCGCCAATGACGCACAGCAGCATGGCAAAGGCGGTCAGGCGGCGCAGTATCCGGCGGCGGCGCAGGGTGGCGCGGGTCACCTTGCGCTTTTTGCGCTTTTCCCGCCGGGCAGGGCTTTGCTGCGGGGCAGTCTGCGCCGGGCGCAGACGCTGGTTCTGGCTGCCTGCCGGTTGCTGCCGGTTCGGGTGGTTTTGCGCGTTCGGGTGGTTCTGGTTTTTCCGGCTGCTCTGCCCGCTGCGGGCATTGTTTGCCGGGCGGCGCTGTTTGCCGCCGGACTTCGCGTTTTTTGGTCTGCTGCCCGCCGGGCGGCTGCCGGCGGGGTACTGGGTGGTATTGCTCCCCTGCCCTTGCGCAGGACGGCGGGTCTGGGACTGGGGCTGGGTTGGGAACTGGATGCTGTTATCCGCCCGGGAGGAGCGCACACTGCCGTTGGCACTGCGGGAGGGCGGGCGGCTGAGCGGCTCGCCGTTGTAGCCGTAGCGGCTGCTGCCGGTGCTCCGGGGCGTATGATTCTGCGAAGGCGCAGAGGTGCGCGCCACATCCCGGTTCAGGTCATAGGGTCTGGTGTTCCGGGGTCTGCCGTTGCGGTCACGGTTCTGCTGCATCATTCGCACCTTCCTTCTTGTTTATTCCGGGTCTGCATCACGGGGTCTTTACCAGCTTGAGCAGCGCCGCAGTGATGCGGTCCAGACTGTCGTCCACCGACAGGCTGCGGGCGTTTTTGCCCATCTCGGCCAGCTTGCCGGGCTGTGCCAGCATTTCGGCCACCGTCTGCACCAGCTTTTCGCCGGTCAGGTCTTTTTCTTCAATGACCATGGCCGCCCCGGCCTTTTGCAGCTCCATGGCGTTGTAGTACTGGTGGTTCTCCGCCACATTGGGGCTGGGGATCAGCACAGCGGCGCGTCCCACGGCTTCCAGCTCTGCCAGCGTCAGCGCACCGGCGCGGCTGATGACGAGATCTGCCGCAGCCAGCAGTTCCGGCATATTGTTGATGTATTCCTTTACCACAAGGCTGTCGCCGGGGGTAAAATCCTTCTGCTTTTGCAGCTGCTCAAACAGCTGTACGCCGTACTGTCCGGTGGCGTGCAGGTGCAGCACCGGCTTGTGCTCGTGCTGCTCCCAAGCGCACAGGTCTGCCACCACCTCGTTGACCCGGCGTGCGCCCAAGCTGCCGCCGAAGGACAGGATGACGGTGCGATCGCCCGCACCCAGCTGTGCGCGGATGGCTTCGCGGTTCGCGGCCTGTGCAAACACCTCCGGCCGCACGGGGTTGCCCACCACAAGGGTCTTGTCCGGTGCGCCCAGCTTTTCCACAGCGGCGGGCACGGCGGCAAACACGATATCCACATCCGGAGCCAGCAGCTTGTTGGTCACACCGGGGAAAGCGTTCTGCTCGTGCAAAGCGGTGTGGATGCCCATTTTGGCGGCGCAGCGCACCACCGGGCCGGACACATAGCCGCCGCAGCCGATGACGAGATCCGGCTTTACCTCTTTCATCATGGCCTTGGCCTTGGGGCCGGAGAGGGCCAGATTCCACAGAGTGATGATGTTGCGCTTGATGTTGTGCAGGCTGAGCTTGCGCTGAAACCCGGTGATCTCGATGTGGTGGAAGGGGTAGCCCGCCTGTGTGACCAGACGGTACTCCATGCCCTCCTTACGGCCTGCAAAATGGATCTCGGCGGTAGGGTCAGCCTTTTTCAAAGCACCGGCAATGGCCAGCGCGGGATTGATATGTCCGGCAGTGCCGCCGGCTGCGATGAGAACACGCATGGTGATTCCTCCTTATAAACGCCCGGCCTGCAGCCGGGCGGGCTTGCGGTTTTACTGTTCTGTACGGGCTGCGCGGGCAGAAGCCAAGTCAATGGTCTTGCGGGCAAGTTCCGCTTCCCGCTCGGCGCGGGCGGCTTCCCGCTGGGCACGCATCTGCTCCCGCTGCTGCGCCACCCGCTCGCCGTTGCGGCCTATGTTCACCATCACGCCCATTTCTGCCAGCAGCAAAATCAGGCTGGTGCCGCCGGAGGAGAAGAAGGGCAGGCTGATGCCGGTGTTGGGCAGGGTGTTGGTGACCACGGCGATGTTGCAGAACACCTGCCACGCGATCTGCGCCATGATGCCGATGCCCACCATGGTGCAGTACAGGTTCTCCGCCTTATAGGCGATGAGCAGCCCCTGCACGATAAACAGCACGAACAGCACGATGATGAGCACTGCGCCGATGAAGCCCAGCTCCTCGCACACCACGCTGAAGATGAAGTCGTTGGTGCTTTCCGGCAGCCAAAGCTGCTTTTCCACGCTGTTGCCCAGCCCCAGCCCTTTCAGCCCGCCGGAGCCGATGGCGTAAAGGCTCTGCACGGTCTGGTCGGTCATCTTGCTCAGATCCTGCGTCCAGCCGTCCAGACGCTTTTGCAGGTAAGGGATGGAGTCCACATGAGAGAGCAGCGTTTCCAGCAGGGCACCCGCCGTAACGGCACCCGCCCATGTCAACACACCGCCGCTGCCGGACAGCAGCAGGATGGTGCCCACCACCGCCACCGTCAGCACGATGCCGGACATATGCGGCTCCAGCGCCAGCAGGATGACCACCGGCACAAGGGGCAGCACCGGCACCACCAGCTGCTTCCACACCCGCACCCGCAGCCACTCCCGGGGGGTAAGCAGGATGCGGCGCTCCGGGTCCAGCCGCTCCACCTGCGGCGCTTTGGCCGCAAGATGGGAACTGAACAGGATCATCTCAAACTTTGCTACCTCCGAAGATTGCAGCGTAAGCCCGCCGAAGCGGATCCAGCGGCGGCAGCCGTTCAGGGGTGCCATGGTCAGGGTGACGGCCAGCATGGCCAGCACGATGATGTACCCCGGCACCACCATCTTGCGCAAAAAGCGGTGATCCATATAACTCATCAGGAACATACAGCCCAGCCCGAGCATCATACACAGCGCCTGCTGTTTGATGTAGTGGAAGCTGTCGCCCATGCGCAGGTAACCGGTGGTGTAGCTGGCGCTGAACAGCATCACCAGCCCAAAGATCATAATAACAGCCAGCGTAGCCAGCCAGTCGATCAGCAGCCGGGACCACGGGCCCGGGTCTCGCTGGAACACCGACACCGGCGCTCTATGTTTTTTGCGGATAGTCGCCATCTGCGCTCCCTTCCCTCTCTGTGCCCGGTCAGCACCAGCGCAGCAGCGCCAGCGCCAGCACATAGCCGACAGCGCTCAGCGCAAAGCTGCACAGGAACACCGTCTCCGGGCTCATTTTATGCTTTTTTACCCAGCAGCGCAAGGGCTTGCCGGTGCGCTTTGCACACAGCAGCTGCGCTGCCAAAAGACCGCCCGCCGCCCAGAAGGGCAGCGCCAGCGGTACAGTCAGGCTGGTCATGTCCAGACTGAGCGGGATGCAGCCGATGGCACCCGCTGCCAGCAGGCTGCCGCAGCAGCCCGCACCCAGCCTTGCCGGGGGAAATGCCCACAGCCCCAGTGCCACCAGTGCCCCGGCAAGCGCGGCGGGCAGCACCGCCAGCCCGGAAACGCCCAGACCGGCTTCTACCATCATCAACGCCAGCATGGCCACAAAGGCCGCACCGCACACCGTACCCTCGTCCCGCTCGGCGATGCGGGCACACTCGGCCAGTGCCACCATGAGCACCGCCCACAAAAAGGGCACGGCGCTGCCCAGCAGCACATACCCCGCCCCGGGCACGCCCAGCCCCCGGGGCAGACAGCCCGCTGCCCGCAGCAGCAAAAGAACGAAGGCCACGGCCAGTGCTTCCAGCAAAAGCCGCACGTCCCGCCGCAGGCCCAGCGCCGCCGGGCTGCGCATCCGGGCAACATCTTCTGCAAGACCCACTGCCCCAAAGGCAAGGCTTCCGGCCAGCGCCGTGAGCAGCCGTGTCATCAACCGGCCCTCGCTGCCCAGCAGCTCCGGCTGGCCCACGCAGGCGGCAAGCCAGCCCACACCCACCGCAGCCACCGTGCCCGCCGCCGCACACAGCCCGCCCCACAGCGGGGCGCGCAGGGGTGCAGGCCGGGGCTGCTCAGACTGTACCGGCTGCTGTTGTTGTTCGCGGCGTTCCAGCACCCGCCGCAGCGGCACAAACAGGCTGCACAGGGCTGCCGTAAGGGCAAAGCCCAGCACCACCGCCGCTGCCAAGGCGAAACGCTCCATAGATCAGACACTCCATTTCGCCAAATAGTTATACTTCCGCTTCTTTATGCTCTGCGTAGAAGATATCCAGCACTTTTTCCAGTGCCATGCCGTGGCTGGCCTTTACCAGAACGGCATCGCCGGGCTGCACCCGATCCAGCAGGGCATCGGCAGCCTCGCGGTAGCTGTCCGCGTGCAGGGTCTCTACCCCCTTGGCTGCAGCCACCACAGCGGTGCGCTTGGCCTGCTCGCCGTAAGTGATCAGGCAGTACAGCCCGCTCTCGGCGGCAAGGCGTCCCAGCTCCTCGTGTGCTTCGCGGCTCAGATCGCCCAGCTCCAGCATATCGCCCAGCAGGGCAAAGCGGCGCTTGCAGGGGAAGTCCTTGAACATCGCCAGCGCAGCCTTCATGCTGTCCGGGTTTGCGTTGTAGCAGTCCTCGATGACGGTCACGCCCTCGCTGTCCACCACCTTCTGGCGGCGTCCGGTCTGCTCAAAGTTGGAAAGGCCCCGGATGACCCTCTTGGCGTCGCATCCCAGACGGGTGGCGGCGCAGTAGGCAGCCAAGGCGTTTGCCACATTATGGCGTCCCATGGCGGGGATGTTCACCACAAAGGTGCCGTGCTCCTGATCTTCCAGCACAAAACTCATACCGTCAGTCTCCTGCCGGATGGACAGGGCGCAGACATCGGCGTTCTCATCGCTCAGACTGAACCACACCGGGCGCACATGAGCGGGCAGCACCGCCTTGCGCAGGAAGGGGTCATCGTAGTTCAGCACCAGCGGCGCACCCTCCGGCAGACCGTTGCAGATTTCCAGCTTTGCCTTGCAGATGTTCTCCTGACTGCCCAGATTGCCGATATGGGACACGCCGATGCAGGTAATGATGCCCACATCCGGCCGTGCCGCCCGCGCCAGACGGTCGATCTCGCCGGCGTGGCTCATGCCCATCTCGATGACCGCGTACTCGGTGCTGCTTTCCAGCCGCATCAGGGTGCGGGGCATTCCCAGCTCATTGTTCTGGTTGCCCTCGGTCTTGATGGTCTCGCCAAAGCCGCACAGAGCGGCGTAGGTCATCTGCTTGGTGGTGGTCTTGCCTACACTGCCGGTCACACCCACCATTTTGGGGTGGTACTGGCTGCGGTAGTTTGCGCCCATCACCATCATGGCGTGGTAGCTGTCCGGGCAAAGGATGGCCTTTTCCTCCGGCACACCGGGCACGGGATGGTTGACCACCACATACTCCGCGCCCTGCTCCAGCGCACGGGCGGCGAAATCATGGCCGTCGAACCGCTCGCCGGGGAAGGCCACAAAAATGCAGCCGGGTTTTACCTCGCGGCTGTCGGTGGTGACCAGTGCCACCTCCGGGTCACTGGTCAGTTTTCCGGCAGGCACCAGCCCTGCCAGAAGCTTGCTTGCGTGGATCTTTTCCATTATTCTATCCCCTCTCTATATTGATAAAAGCTCTCAATCCATACGATTGTTATCAACTGAATTTCTTGCTATTTTTAAGCGGGCTCGCCCTCTCCGTCACCTACGGTGACACCTCTCCCAAAGGGAGAGGCCTTGGCA
>OLGH01002025.1_pt1 | contig 17154 bp, 16 predicted proteins | sample 1604851 | NCBI WGS metagenome assembly OLGH01 (sample SAMEA3888894, study PRJEB22519) | human gut metagenome | biome: human gut; feature: human-associated habitat; material: faeces | place: Denmark | collected 2010 | reverse complement strand
GCGTCCTCGTGCGCATGGCCGCCCTGTACCTGCTCCTAGGAGGTAGCAACGATGGCATTGATGCTTAAGAACGCCCGTCTGATCGACCCCCAGATCGGCCTTGATGAAGTGGCCGACATCCTCATCCGCGACGGCAAGATCGTGGAGGTGGGCCACGACCTCACCATGGAGAAGGGCGTCGAGCGCGACCTGTCCGGCAAGATCGTCACCCCCGGCCTCGTGGACATGCACGTGCACTTCCGCGATCCGGGCCAGGAGCAGAAGGAGGACATCGCCTCCGGCTCCCGTGCGGCGGCCCACGGCGGCTTCACCGCGGTGTGCACCATGCCGAACACGAGCCCGGTGGTCGACGACGCCGTGGCCGTGGAATATGTGAAGGCCCGCGCCGCGGCCGTGGGGAAGTGCCGCGTCGTTGTGGCCGGCGCCTGCTCCAAGGATCTGAAGGGCGAGGTGCTCTCCGACATGGGCGACATGTACGCCCACGGCGCGCCGGTGTTCACCGACGACGGCCACGGCATCCAGGACGCCGGCATGATGCGTCGCGTCATGGACTACGGCAAGATGTTCGGCAAGGTCTTTATGAGCCATTGCCAGGACGAGGACCTGGTCGGTCACGGCCAGATCAACGAGGGCAAGGTCTCTACCCGTCTGGCCCTCGAGGGCTGGCCGGCGGCTGGCGAGGAGCTGCAGATTGCTCGCGATATCGAGATCGCCAAGCTGACCGGTGCCAAGCTGCACATCCAGCACATCTCCACCGCCCATGGCCTGGAGCTCGTGCGTGCCGGTAAGGCAGCTGGCGTGCAGGTCACTTGCGAGGCCACCCCGCACCACATGTTCCTGACCGAGAACGACCTGGACGAGACCTACAACACCTCGCTCAAGGTCAACCCGCCGCTGCGTACCGATGAAGACGCCGAGGCTATCCGTCAGGGCGTCATCGACGGCACCGTAGACGTCATCGTCACCGACCACGCTCCCCACACCCCGTGGGAGAAGGCTCGCGAGTTCGAGCTTGCGCCCTTCGGCATGATCGGCCTCGAGACCTCGCTGGCGCTCGTGCTTACCGAGCTGGTCAACACCGGCAAGATGGGCATGGGTCGCATGGTCGAGCTTATGGCCATCAAGCCGCGTGAGATCCTGGGTCTGGACCAGGTTCAGGTCAAGGCTGGCTCCGTTGCCGACCTGACCGTGTTCGATCCCACCGCCACCTGGACGGTCGGCGAGGACGGCTACGAGTCGCGCGCCGAGAACTCCGGTTTTGCCGGCCGCACGCTCACCGGTCGTGCCACCGATGTGTTTGTCGGCGGTAAGCAGACGCTTGCCGACGGCTGCATCTGCTAGCATAGCCTTATCGCTTTTGTGCGCGGCGCCCTTGCGGTGCCGCGCTTTCTGTTCGCCTGAACCATGCAACCGCATGGGGGATTGGAGCGTCTATGCCCACACCTTCCACTGCACGCATGCACGACTTCGAGGTCGTCTCGAACCAGGAGATCGCCGACGGCATCTTCTCGCTCGTTATCTCGGCTCCCAAGCTTGCAAGTGCGCTCAAGCCCGGTCAGTTCGTGAATATCGCCGTGCCGGGCGATGCTTCCTCGCTGCTTCGCGTGCCCCTGAGCTTCTATCGCGCCGACGCCGAGGCCGGCACCGTCGAGCTGTGGTACGCCGTCGTGGGCGATGATACCCGCCGTCTGTCGCAGATGGCCCCTGGCTCCACCTCCAACTTGCTGGGCCCTGGCGGCCGCGGCTGGTTCGTGCCCGAGGGTACCAGGAAGGCACTGCTCGTCGCCGGCGGCATTGGCGTTCCGCCCGTGCTCTGCCTGGCTGGCATGCTTGCCGAGCAGGGCGTGGACGTTGACGTATGCCTGGGCTTTGGCACCGCGTCCAAGGCCGTGGGCGTCGATGAGTTCCGCGCGCTGGGAGCCACGGTCAACGTGTGCACCGACGACGGCTCGTTGGGCACGCATGGCTTCTGCACCGATCCTGCCGCCGAGCTGCTCGGCGAGGGCGGTTACGATTACGTCGCCAGCTGTGGCCCCGCCGTCATGATGAAGAAAGTCGCCGAGGCTGCCGCCGAGGCCGGCGCGTACTGCGAGGTATCGCTCGAGCGCATGATGAGCTGCGGCTTTGGTGCCTGCAACACCTGCAATGTCGAGACGGTCGACGGTATGAAGGGTGCTTGCATGTGCGGCCCCGTGTTCGATGCTTCCAAGGTGGTGGTCTTCTAGTGGGTACCGTGAACATGGCCGTCGATTTCGGCGGCGTCAAGATGCAGAACCCCATCAACACCGCAGCCGGTACCTTTGGCTACGGTTGGCAGTTCCAGAACTTCTTCGATGTCTCCCAGCTGGGTGCCATCACCACCAAGGGTTGCGCTGCCGAGCCCTGGCCCGGCAATCCCGCACCCCGCATGGCCGAGATCCCCGGCGGCATGATCAATTCCGTGGGCCTGCAGAATCCCGGTGTGGCCGCTTTCGCCCGCGAGTCCGGTCCGTGGCTCGAGCAGCTCTCCAAGGACGGTTGCCAGGTCATTTGCCAGGTTGCCGGTCATTCTGTGGACGAGTTTGTCCGTGCGCTCGAGATGTATGTCGAGCTGTGCCCCTGGGCTGCCGGCTACGAGATCAACGTGAGCTGCCCCAACATTGCCGCCGGCGGTGCCGCCATGGGCTCCACGCCCGAGGGCGCCTCTGGCGTCATGGCCGCCTGCCGCAAGGTGACCGACAAGCCGCTGTTTGTGAAGATGGCCCCGGTCAACGTCGCCGAGATCGCCAAGGCCCTCGAGGCCGCAGGCGCCGACGGCCTTTCGGTCATCAACTCCATCCAGGGTATGGCCATCGACGTTCACACCCGCAAGTCGCGTGTGGCCAAGCCCAAGGGCGGCCTTTCGGGCCCGCTGTGCCACCACATCGCCGTGCGTATGGTCTGGGAAGTCGCTCAGGCTGTCGATATCCCCATCAACGGCGTCGGCGGCGTCATGACCGGTGAGGACGCGGCCGAGTTTATCCTGGCTGGCGCCACCTGCGTATCGGTCGGTATGGCCAACTTCGTCGATCCGTGCGCTTCGCTCAAGATCGCGCGCGAGCTCGAGGCCTGGGCCGAGTCCCAGGGCGTGAAGGACATTAACGAGCTGGTAGGTGCTTTCGAATGCTAGAGACCGATGCCCGCGACCGCGTTATCGTCGCCCTCGACTGCGACCGTGAGCGTGCGCTTGAGCTCGCCCATGAACTTTCGGGCCATGCCGCTTGGCTTAAAGTGGGCATGACGCTCTATTACGCCGAGGGTCCCGAGATCGTCAAGACGTTCAAGGAGCTGGGCTTTAAGGTCTTCCTTGACCTTAAGTTCCATGACATTCCGCATCAGGTGCGCGGTGCCGCTCGCTCGGCCTCGCTTGCCGGTGCCGACCTGCTTTCGGTTCACGGCTTGGGTTCGGGTGCTATGCTCGCCGCCTGCCGTGAGGGTGCCGAGGAGGCACGCGAGGATCGAGCCAAGCTCGTCGCCATCACCGTGCTTACGAGCATGAATCAGGATGCGCTGACCGAGATCGGCGTCGAGTCGCCCGTTGCCGAGGAGGCCGCCCGTCTGGCAAAGCTCGCCCAGGCCAACGGTATCGACGGTATCGTGTGCTCGCCGATGGAGGCTCATGACATGCGTGAGCTGCTGGGTCCCGATGCGCTGATTGTGACCCCGGGCGTGCGTCCGGTTGGTGCTGCGCTGGGCGATCAGTCCCGCGTTGCCACGCCTTCCCAGGCTATTGAGCGCGGTGCGAGCCATATCGTGGTGGGCCGCCCCATTACCGGCGCCGACGATCCGGTTGCCGCGTTTGACGCCATCGTTGCTGAGCTGGTCGAAAACGTCGCGTAAAAGATTCCCTTAAGTCACCACTTTTTGGTTTCAATAGCACAAATTAGCCCCTGTGCCTGCGAAAACTTTCCCATCCTTTGTGTGGAATCGCAGGTCGGGGGCTCATCTTTTAGCGCGATATATTGCACTTTTTACGGGTATCGTCTAACCTATGGAGCCGCGATTGGGCATTTTGTACGTTTTACGTGCTAAAATGCCAAATATTGAATCAGATATAACCCAACTACTTGGAGGTACGAATGGCACTCCCTCAGCTTACCGATGAGCAGCGCAAGCAGGCTCTTGAGAAGGCTGCCGCCGCGCGTCACGCTCGCGCAGAGCTCCGTGAGCAGATCAAGAAGGGCGAGAAGTCCCTCGAGTCCGTGCTCAACTCCGATGACCCCATTGCTTCTCGCATGAAGGTTTCCACCCTCATCGAGTCTCTCCCCGGTTATGGCAAGGCTAAGGCCGCCAAGATCATGGAGGAGCTCGGCATCTCCGCTACCCGTCGCGTCCAGGGCCTTGGTGTCCGTCAGCGCGAGCAGCTCCTCGAGCAGCTGACCAAATAAGTGAGCGCTCAGGATTCAAAGCTCTTTGTGATTTCTGGACCGTCAGGCGCGGGCAAGGGCACGCTCGTCACTCGTGTGCGCGAGCGTCGCTCTAACCTGGGCCTGACGGTTTCGGCTACCACGCGAGCCCCACGCAAAGGTGAGGTCGACGGCGTCAATTACTTTTTCCTGACGCGCGAGGAGTTCGACCGCCGCGTGGCAAACGGTGAGTTTGTTGAGTGGGCCGAGGTCCACGGTAACTGCTACGGCACGTTGGTGAGCGAGGTTCAGTCCAAGCTCGCCTCTGGTTCGTCTCTCATCTTGGAGATCGATGTCCAGGGTGCCCTGCAGGTCAAGGAGCGTTTTCCCGAGGCCGTGCTGATCTTTATCAAGCCACCCTCGCTCGAGGTGCTCCGCGAGCGTCTGGTCGGTCGCGGTACCGAGACGCCCGAGACGATCGAGCTGCGTATGGCAAACGCCGCCCATGAGCTTGCCCTTGCCGACCGCTACGACGAAGTCGTGGTGAATGACGATCTCGACCGCGCGACCGATGAACTCGTTCGCGTTCTCGATATGCATGAAAGGATCTGAGGTCCGTGTCCGTTGTAAAGCCTTGCATTGACGATCTTCTGGAGAAGACCGATCACAACCGTTTCCTGCTCGCTTCGCTTGCCTCCAAGCGTGCCTGCGACATTAATAGCATGCTGCGTGGTCAGCATAACCGCGTGCTTGCCGTTCAGGATGTCGACGACATCACCATCGCGCTCTCCGGCGCCGATACCATCTCGATGGCTATGGACGAGATTGTCGACGGCGATATCTCCTACGATGAGGCCCGTTACGAGAAGGCGCTCGGCCATAAGGTTGTTGAAGCCTAAATGGCAGCTCGCGTCTGCCTGGTCCACTATCACGAGGTTGGACTGAAGGGCAAGAACCGCGCACATTTTGAGCATATCCTCATGGATAACATTAAGGTGGCTTTGGCCGCCTTTTCCGTGAACGCCGTGTCTCGAATTTCCGGTTATATCCTCGTGACCTTTAACGAGCATCAGGCCGATGAGGCGGCGCGTGTCATCCGCACCGTCCCCGGCGTTGCCCGTGTGTCCCTGGCGTACCACACCAACCGCGACCCGCAGGAGTACTGCGCCGCCGCCGTCAAGGCGCTGCGCGAGTTTGGCCCCTTTGATTCGTTTAAGGTGCACGCCAAGCGCTCCAATACCGACTATGAGCTCACCTCGATTGATATCAATCGTCAGGTGGGCGAGGTGCTGTGCGAGGCCTTCCCCGATAAAAAGGTTCAAATGCACGACCCTGATGCGATGGTGCAAGTACTGGTGGTACAGGGTAGCGTTTACGTGTACGCGCGCTCCGAGCGCGGCGTGGGCGGTCTGCCGGTGGGTTCTGCCGGCAAGGTCGTGACGCTTCTGTCGTCGGGCATCGATTCTCCGGTGGCGACCTGGATGCTCGCGCGTCGCGGCGCGGTGTGCGTGCCGGTACATTTCTCCGGTCGTCCGCAAACGCCCGATACGAGCGAGTATTTGGTGCAGGACATCATCCGCACGCTTGAGCCGGGTGTCCAGATCGGCCGCCTGTACGTGGTGCCGTTTGGCGATTGCCAGCGTGAGATTTCCGTCGCCTGCCCCAGCAATCTGCGCGTGATCATGTATCGCCGCATCATGTATTCGGTTGCCGAGCGCATTGCACATATCGAGGGCGCCAAGGCCATCGTGACCGGCGAGTCGCTCGGTCAGGTTGCCTCCCAGACGCTCGAGAACATCATGGCCGTCAACGAGGCCGTGAAGATTCCCGTGTTCCGTCCGCTCATCGGGTCTGACAAGCAGGAGATCATTGCGCGCGCTCAGGAGATCGGCACGTTCGATATTTCCACCGAGGCGGCGCCCGACTGCTGCACGCTGTTTATGCCGCGCCGTCCCGAGACGCACGCCAAGCTCGATGCCGTGCACGAGGCCTGGGAACTGTTCGACCACGAGGAGATGGTCGAGCGCCTGCTTAAGCAGACCGAGTACATCGACTTCTCCAGCAACACGTATAAGGCCCCTAAGACCTTAAAACGCAAACATTCGGAGCTTGCTCCGCGTGAGATTTACCAAGATCACGAGTAATTGCCTGCATAGACCGACGATGCGCCTGTATCGTCGGTCTTTTGCTATCTGGGCAAATGATGCCAAGATGTTCATTCGCTGACGTGTGGCTGAATAAATGGACATGTTCGCGTAAGGTTTTGGTCAGCTTTTGGTTTGACCGCGATAATCAGTGTGGACGTGCGGAGGTTGCGGTGTTCGTTTCCTGACACGATGGTGTTGGGAGGTGTTTGCTATGGCGCAGCGCGAGCAACACGAACGGGTTAAACGGATGGACCGCTGGGCAGAAAAGCTACTCAGGCATAAAACGGTGGTAGTGGCGATTCTGGTTGTCATTGCCGCCGCGAGTGGCTTGGCGATGGCAAGCTTTGGTGGTAGTCCCAGTGGCGTGTCGTTTGAGCGTAGTGATGAGGCGGGCGCCTCGGATGTGCACGGGGCCGGGGATGCGTCTCCTGATGATGCCGATAAATCTTCGTCAAAGGCTTCTGCCGAAACAGAGGTGTACGTCGATGTTGATGGAGCCGTTGCGAGGCCTGGCGTGTACCGGCTCAAAGATGGAGCGCGGGTGTCCCAAGCGATCGATGCCGCCGGAGGGCTTACGGCCGAGGCGGATGTGACAGGGCTTAACCGTGCGTCCAAGATCACGGATGGTCAAAAGATATATGTGCCGACGGTAGGGGAGCAACAAGCGGCTGCGGCGGTCGGCGGGGCCGAAAGTAGTGCTGCCACGACCCCTGGCGCGGGGTCTTCGTCGGGGCTCGTGAACATCAATACGGCAAGTGCGGCGGAGCTGCAGACGCTTTCGGGCATTGGGCCTTCTATGGCTCAGTCGATTATCGATGAACGGACAAAGAACGGTGCTTTTGCCTCAGTCGATGACCTGATGCGCGTATCGGGAATCGGCGAGAAGAAGCTCGCCAAAATCAAAGATTGCATCTGCGTATGAGTACGCTCGAGCGCGAGCATGTGATGCCCCCGCGGCCCTTCATGCCATGGACGATGGCCTTGTGTGCCGGCCTGTGCGTTAGCTGTGTCTTGGTGCTCAACGTGGCCGCCGATTCGATACTGGGGGAGCAGACATCGGCGGTCGGACCGCTTGTGGTTATTTCGGTTGCGGCGTCGCTGTGCATGGTGCTTGCTCGATCTTGTGAGCGACTTGTCCTGTGGAAACGTTGGCTATATGCCGCAGCTATCGGTTTGCTGGCGGGCTCGATTGTTTCGGCGTGGTGGGCTGTGGGTGCGCTAAGTGCCACGAAGGCGCTCGACGGTCGAGCGGCAAGCAGTCTCGAGTTTGTCGTGCAGGGTGATCCGTCCATAAACGATGGGACGTATTCCTACACCTGCGAAACATGCGTGGACGGCAGGCGCTTGGGTGAGGTTCGTCTGTCGTGCGACCGCGAGCTTGGTGCCGGGTCTCATGTGCGTGTTATCGGCCGCGTTTCGCGCTTTGAGAACGATGCGTATGGGCGCTCGCGCGTGCTCCGAGGCGAGGTGCGCAAGGTTAAAGCCGTTCGGATTGTGTCGGTCGATGAGGGCTCTCCGGGGCCGCTGCTTCGGCTGCGAAATGGGCTGCTTGCGTCCATCGCGCCTGCGACCGACCCGGCGCGTGCTCTCATAGCCGGTGTCGTCTGCGGTCGTTCGGCCGAGCTGCGCGCCCAGCCGGCGGGCGACTGGTTTTCGGTGACGGGAACGGCGCATCTTATCGCCGTCTCGGGCAGCCATTTGGCTATCGTTGGCTATTTAATCGAGGGCGTTCTGCAAAAAACTCGCTGTTCACGTGGGTTGCAACGGATACTGTTGGCGCTAACGCTTGTAGCGTATGCCTCCTTTACGGGCGCGTCTTCCTCGGCCGTGCGCGCGTGTTGCATGGTGTTCGCGACGCTTGTCGTAAACGGCGCGGGGCGTCGCCGACATGGCACATCGGCACTCTTCGTAACCATGTCCATCTTTGTGCTGCTCCGCCCAATGGTGCTGTTCGATATGGGTTTTCAACTCTCGTGTGCCAGCGTCTTTGTCATCCTGTGCTTTTGCCCGTACGCCACCTACGCTTTGGGAGAGCTGGGTGTGCCGACGGGTATTGCCAGCATGCTTTCCGTCACACTGTGCTCGCAGTTGGCGACGCTGCCTATCACCATTCCTGCCTTTGGTGCGTTCTCGCTCATTGCTCCGTTGGCGAATGCGGTCATCGGTCCGGTGGTGAGTCTACTGCTCGCTGTGTCGATCGTGCTGGTCCCCTTTTCGCTCGTGCGCCGTTGCAGGTTTGGGCGCTCGTTGTGCCCATGATTGCCGCGCGTTGCGCACTGTTCTTCGAACAGCTCTTTGCCGCCGTTCCGGGTGCATCCGTGAGCGTGCCGCCCGATAGCATGTGGATTTACCTTGTGCCGTGTTTTCTGGGGATCCTTCTAGTCTGGTGGCCGCGCCCGCAGGCACGGCCTATGGCTGCTGGGCTTGTCTGCTTGGCGCTCCTGGCGGGGATTCCGTACATCTACTGGGATCGCTTCGCTCCGCCTTCGGTAACGGTGCTCGATGTGGGCCAGGCCGATGCGATTCTGATTCGTCAGGGTAGCGCCGTGGTACTCGTCGACAGTGGGCTCGATGAGCGCGTGGTGTCGGCGTTGGTTCGCAATAACGTCCACCATATCGACGCCGTTTTCGTGACACATTGGGACGAAGACCATTGGGGTGGTCTTCCTGATGTGCTCGATCAGTTTTCGGTTGGAACCATTGCGGTCGCGGCTAATGCGCTGGAGGATGCGCCCGCTGAGGTCCTAAATCGCCCGGGCGTAACGTACCGGCAGGTGGCTCGCGGGGACGCGATCGATATCGGCGCATTTCGGGCTCGTGTGATGTGGCCGTTTGACACGGTGGATGGCGAGGGCAATGAAGACTCGCTTGTCTTGCTGCTCAGTTATGTCCAAGGAGGCCAGAGTCTCCGCATGCTACTCACCGGTGATGCCGAGCTCGATCAGGAACGCGAGTTTGTACAGGAGGTGGGGGGTATCGATGTGCTCAAGCTGGGACATCACGGCTCAAAGGTTTCTGTCGACCTAGACCTGCTGGAAACGCTTAAGCCCGAGCTCTCTATCGCGAGTGCGGGCGAGGGCAACCGCTACGGCCATCCATCTGACGCCTGCATCGATGCCGTTAAGGAAGCGGGCGGTGCGTTCGCATGCACCATCGAACACGGTGATATCACCGTCACGCCGACCGCGAAGGGCTTTGCGATGCGATGCCAGCGGCCGTGGTGACATCGTTGGCGCGCGGTGGGACCCTGGGCTAAAATGGCACGGTACGAATTCGAGACTCTGCGAGAGGGGAGCGCAATGTCCGAAACCGGTCTGCTGCCGGCATATCTGATCGTCGGTTCCGATGGGGTCAAGCGCGACCACGCCGTCTCGCGTATGAAAGCTCGCTTGGAAAAGTCGGGTATGGTTGAGTTCAACCTTGATGAACGCGACATGACGAAAGATCCCGATATCGAGTCGATCATCGGCTCACTCAATACCTTTCCCATGGGTAGCGAGTTTCGCCTGGTGATCCTCGACGGCTGCTCAAAACTTGCCAAGGCGGTCTCGGAACCGCTCGTGGAGTACCTCGCAAGTCCCAGCCCGACGACGGTCTGTCTCATTATCGCCGACTCACTTGCCAAGAATACGCGCCTGTATAAGGCAATCGCCAAGATCGATAAGAAGGCTATCGTCGATTGCTCGGGCACCAAGCGCTGGGAACTGCCGCGCCGCGTTCAGCAGATGGCGACGCAGCACGGTAAGTCTATCTCGACGGCTGCCGCCGAGGAGCTTGTCTCGCGTTCGGGCGAAAACACGCGCATGCTCGATAACGACCTGGTAAAGCTCGCCCAGATGGTCGAGGCGCCCCAGATTGAGCTTGCCGACGTGGAGCGTTGGATCGTGCGCACGGCCGAGGTTCAGCCCTGGGACTTTCTCAACGCCGTCTCGGCTCGCGATATGCGGCGTTCGCTCGAGCTCTTTAAGCTTCTGCCCTCCAAGAGCTACGTGTGGACCTACACGCTGCTGTGCGGTCGCATCCGTGAGCTGATTGTTGCTAAGGCGCTCGACTCTCGTGGGCAGGGGCGTGAGCTCGCCGCGACGCTCAAGCTTCAGGCCTGGCAGGTCAAGAATCACCTTACCTGGGCGCGTCGTTTTTCGATGACCGAGCTCGTTGCCGCGCTCGAGGGTGCCGTCGATGTGGAGCTCGCGCTCAAGGGTTCGGCCGATTCTCAGACCGCGCTTTTGCTCTGGATTACGAACATCTTGAGAAAATCGTGATGATACCTGCCTATTTGACAAATTCGTTCTATCCCTTTGAGGGGGAGCGTGCTATAGTAGGCGCTTGCATGACCTCACCGTGTCTCAGAGGTGTCATACATTTTTTGCAAGGAACTCGAAAGGAACTCCAGAAGTGGCAAACATCAAGTCTCAGAAGAAGCGTATCCGCACCAATGAGGCAGCTCGCATGCGTAACAAGGCTGTCAAGTCCGAGCTCAAGACGCTGACCAAGCACGTCCAGTCCGCCGTCGCCGAGGGCGACGCCGAGAAGGCCCAGGCTGCCCTCAAGACCGTCACCAAGCGTCTCGACATGGCTGCCGCTAAGCATGTCATTCACAAGAACCAGGCTTCCAACCGCAAGTCCGGTCTTGCCAAGCTCGTGAACAGCATCAACGCTTAAGTTGTAAATTTCACACCACACAGATTACGCGCATAAATGGAGCCTGTTTTATGGAACAGGCTCCATTTTTTGTACCGCTCGGGTAAGATAGTCCGCATGAATACTTCAATTGACATTTCCCACATCCGCAACTTCTCGATCGTTGCGCATATTGACCATGGCAAGTCCACGATCAGTGACCGCATCCTCGAGCTCACCCATACCGTCGATGAGCGCGACATGGAGTCGCAGCTGCTTGACACGATGGACATCGAGCGCGAGCGCGGCATCACGATCAAGTCCAATGCCGTCCGCGTTTCCTATGACGCCGACGACGGCGAGACGTATCAGTTCAACCTGATCGATACGCCGGGCCACGTGGACTTCACCTATGAGGTCTCGCGTTCGCTGGCCGCATGCGAGGGCGCGGTGCTCGTCGTGGACGCCACTCAGGGCGTCGAGGCGCAGACCGTTTCCAACGCGACGCTCGCCATGAACGCCAACTTGGACATTGTTCCGGCCATCAACAAGATCGACCTTCCCTCGGCTCACCCCGACGAGGTTAAGACCGAGATCGAAGACGACCTGGCCATTCCCGCCGACGATGCCGTGTGCGTGTCGGGCAAGACCGGCGAGGGTATCCACGATTTGCTGGAGTCCATCGTCTTTTTGATCTCGCCTCCCAAGGGCGATGCAAATGGCCCTCTCAAGGCACTGATTCTGGATTCGTACTTCGATGAGTACCGCGGCGTCGTCGCCACGGTGCGCGTCTTTGACGGTTCCATCAAAAAGGGTGATACCCTGCGCATGATGCAGGCCAAGGGCGACTTCTTGGTCGACGGCGTGGGCGTCAAGCGCCCTGCCGAGACGCCGGTCGATGCTCTGACTGTTGGCGAGGTCGGCTATGTGGTCACGGGTCTGAAGGACCCCGAGGCTGTGCGCGTGGGCGATACCCTTACGTTGGCTTCGAACCCCTGCCCCGAGCCGCTGCCGGGCTACCGTGAGGCCAAGCCCATGGTCTACACAGGCCTGTTCCCCATCGACAACAAGGACTATGAGAACCTGCGCGACGCGCTCGATAAGCTGCACGTCAACGATCCGTCGTTGGTGTGGGAGCCCGAGACGTCGGTGGCGCTGGGCTTTGGCTTCCGCGTGGGCTTCCTGGGCCTGCTGCACATGGAGGTCGTCAAGGAGCGCCTGGAGCGCGAGTTCAATCTGGACCTGATCGCCACGAGCCCCTCGGTCGACTACCACGTGTACAAGACTGACGGCGAGATGATCGATGTCCGCAGCCCGCAGGATCTTCCCGAGGCCACGCGCATCGAGCGTATCGAAGAGCCCTACCTCAAGGCAAAGATCATCTGCCCGCCCGAGTATACGGGTGCCGTCATGCAGCTCGCTATCGAGCACCGTGGCGTCACGACCGATATGATCCACCTGACGAGCAAATCGGTCGAGATGCGCTTTGATATGCCGCTTGCCGAGCTCATCTTGGACTTCTTCGATCAGCTCAAGAGCCGCACCAAAGGTTACGCCTCGCTCGACTACGAGTTCAACGAATATCGCCCCTCCGAGCTCGTCAAGCTCGACATCCTGCTTTCGGGCGACGAGGTGGACGCGCTGTCGTTTATCGTGCACAAGGATAAGGCCTACGGTCTTGCCCGCGGCCTGTGCGACAAGCTCAAGGAGATCATCCCGCGTCAGCTGTTCGAGGTGCCTATCCAGGGCGCCATCGGCAACAAGATCATTGCCCGCTCCACCGTTAAGGCACGCCGCAAGGACGTGCTGGCCAAGTGCTACGGCGGCGATATCTCGCGAAAGCGCAAGCTGCTCGAGAAGCAGAAAGAGGGCAAGAAGCGCATGAAGGCCATTGGCTCGGTCGAGGTCCCGCAGGAGGCCTTTATGGCGATTCTCAAGGTGGACGAGTAGGTCCATGGCGCTTTCTGAATACAGCAAGCGGCTGCTGGGCGCCTATGCCGAGCAGCCGTTCCTTATGGCTCCCATGGCGGGTGTAACCGACCCCGCCTATCGCATCATGTGTCGCCGCCGCGGTGCCAACCTTGCCTACAGCGAGATGGTGAGCGTTGCGGGCCTTGCCTATGCCAGCAACAAGACGTGGCGCCTGGTGTTGCCGGCCGACGAGGAGCAGCAGATTTGTGTGCAGCTCTTTGGTTCCAAGCCCGATCAGTTTGCGAGTGCCGTCGCTGCCGTCGAGGAGCGCGTGGGCGATCGCCTGTCATTGATTGATATCAACATGGCCTGTCCGGCTCGCAAGGTCGTTACCAAGGGCGAGGGCTCGGCGCTTATGCGCACGCCCGACCTGGCCGAGAAGATTGTCGAGGCAGCGGTGGGCGCGGCGCATGTTCCCGTGACCGTGAAGATCCGCAAGGGTTTTTATGCCGAGGATCGCAACGCCGCAACGTTTGCCCAGATGCTCGAAGGTGCGGGCGCCTCCGCAGTTGCCGTGCACGGTCGTTGTGCCACGCAACTCTATACGGGCCAGGCCGATTGGTCTGTCGTCGACGAGGTTGCCGACGCTGTCGATATTCCCGTGATTGGTTCGGGCGATGTGTTCTCGGCCGAGGACGCTGCTGAGCATCTGAGCGGCTCGGGTGCCAGCGCGGTGTTTATCGCGCGCGGCATCTACGGCAATCCGTGGGTGTTCGGCGATGCCCGAGCCCTTGCACTCGATGGCACGCCGGTTCCTTCTCGCTCCTCGGTCGAGCGCCTGGAGGCTCTGCGTGAGCACCTGACGTTGACGCACGAGCTTCTGCCGCTTATGTCGCGCGCCCGTACGTATGCAAGCTGGTACTTAAAGGGCATGCCCCATGCCGCCGCTTGGCGCGCTCGGGTGGTGCGCTGCTCCACGTACGAGGATTTTATGGCGCTGGTCGATGATATCGAGCGCGACGTGGTGGTCTGCGAGGCCGCCCTTGCCGCCGGTGAGCCGGTGCCCGCTCATCCGCTGGAGGCTTAAGAGTGGCCGTTACCGCGCTGTATGTGCACGTGCCGTTTTGCGCTCAAAAATGCCGCTATTGCGACTTTGATTCGCGCAGCTTCGCTCCGTGCGACCTGGGTGCTGCTCTCGATGCCTATTTTGAGCAACTGCATGCGCGGCTCGATGCCTTTGGAGACGCCGGGGCGCTTGCGCAGGTCCGCACCGTCTATGTTGGCGGCGGCACGCCGTCGCTGGCGGGGGAGCGTCTGGTAGAACTCGCCCGGCGTATTCGTGCGTGGTGCGCCCCAGTTGAGTTTACCTGCGAGGCCAATCCCGAGTCACTGACCTCCGAGCTTGCCACTGCGCTTGCCGAGGTTGGTGTCACACGCGTCTCTCTGGGCGTGCAAACGCTCGATAACACCGAACTTGCCGCCATCGGCCGTATTCACGATGCCGATCGGGCGCTTGCTGCCATCGCGACGGTCAAGAACGCTGGGCTTGACGTGTCGTGCGATCTTATGTGTGGGCTTCCCGGACAGACTGCAGCGAGTTGGAAGAGCACGCTTGATGGCGTGCTGACGGCGGCTCCGCATCATGTGTCGGTTTACCCGCTCACGCTCGAGGAGGGGACGCCCCTCTATCGCATGGCGTGCCGCGATGAGTCGCTCGAGCCCGATGAGGATTTCCAAGCCGCATGCATGGACGTTGCGCGCGAGCGGCTGAGTTCGGCGGGCTACCATCCGTATGAGGTGGCGAGCTACGCGCTCGATGGGCATGAATGCGCTCACAATATCGCCTACTGGACTGGTCGGGGCTATCTGGGTTTGGGTCGTTCTGCCGCGGGTATGCTCGATACCGAGGATTTCGATCGCTTGGCCGGGCTGTTTCCTGACGTTCCCGCTCGTGGCGATGCGCACCGCGTGCGACTGGTGCAACGTGACGATGGCGCGACAGCGTTTGAGGCCGAGTACCTGTCGCATCGCGAGGCGGCGGCCGAGGATTTGATGCTCGCCTGCCGCATGACACGTGGCATTGGGCCCGAACTGTTGGTTCACTCGGCAAGCGTGATTGCTGCAGACGAGCTGGCGGCGGCCTGCGACCGTGCGCTCGAGTTGGGCCTTGCCACCTGGGTGCCCGATCATGTTGAAGGACATGCGGGGCGCGTCACCTCAAAAGACGTTATCGCAGGTCGCGCCCGCGCCCATTTAGCGCCCACCCACCTGGGCTGGCTCGATGGAAATGTGCTGTTCGAGCTGTTTTGGGGTCTAGCCTAGGCCGCTCGGGTAGAATTACCGCAATATATACGCTGCTGTGAGCAGGAGGTTGCCGCGCATGGCGACGATGAACGAAAAAGATTACTACGAGATTTTGGGCGTCTCCAAGGACGCCACCTCGCGTGATATTCAAAAGGCTTTCCAGCAAAAGGCCCGCAAGCTCCATCCTGACGTCAATAAAGAGCCGGATGCCGAGGAGAAGTTTAAAGAGGTTTCCGAGGCTTACGCCGTTCTCTCGGACGAGCAGAAGCGTGCGCGTTACGACGCCATGCGGTCGGGCAATCCCTTTGCCGGTGCACCGACGGCTTCGCCCTATGGCGGTGGCTATGCCGGCAGCGCCGGTTACGGCAATCCCTTTGACGGCGGTTTTCCCTTCGGGGGCGCCTGGGGTCAGCCCCGTCGCGGCCAGGCGGCCTACAACCCCGAGAGTGGCGCCAACGTGGTCGTCGATATCAAGCTCGACGCCAAGGAGGCTAAGGGCGGTGCCCACAAGACCGTTCGCTACACCCGCTTTGACACCTGCGGACATTGTGGCGGATCGGGCTCCGTTTCGTCAGAGCATGCCCACACCTGTCCGAGTTGCGGTGGTCGCGGCCATATCGATGTTGACCTGTCCTTCCTGTTTGGTGCGGGCACGTTCCAGACGGTTTGTCCTGAGTGCGGCGGTTCCGGCAAGGTCGTTGCCGACCCCTGCCCCGATTGCAGTGGCAGCGGCCGTGTCCGTGTGACCTCCGAACAGACGATTGAGTTTCCCGCCGGCACGCATGATGGCGACGAGGTGCGCATCCCCAACATGGGTCACGCCGGCACGAACGGCGCTTCGGGCGGCGATCTGGTCGGTCGTGCGCACGTCGAGGCCGAGCGCCTGGAGGGTAAGGCTCGCACCGGCTTCTACCTCATGGGCATTATCGCTCCGTTTTTGGTGCTGTCGGCCATCTCGGGCGTGTTCTCCGCCTTCGCCATGATGTGCTTCATTCCGTTTGCCATGGGCTTGTTCATGGTGCTGTCGGACGGCGTGCTTCATCGCAGCCTGCTGTGGTGGAAGCGCGGCGCGATGCAGTTTGCCAATGGTTTTGCCAACGGCTTTATGTTTGCGCTCGTGTCGGTCTGGTTTGCGAGCTGCTCGCAGCAGGCCATGCTTTCGCCCTACGGGATGCAATAACATCAAACCCTCTGTTTGCGGCCGGCCCAGCTTGGGTATAGGACGCACTGTGACAATAATGAAAGTTGGAAGGATTCGGTCGTGTCGGAAAATAGGGATTACTACGAGGTACTTGGCGTTGACAAGGATGCCGACGCGCGGACGATCAAGCGCGCGTTTCTAAAGAAAGCCCGTACGGTACACCCGGATGTTTCGGACGACCCCGAGGCCGAGGCCAAGTTCAAAGAGCTCAACGAGGCCTATTCCGTTCTTTCCGACGAGCAGAAGCGTGCTAACTACGACCGTTACGGCACCGCTGACGGCCCCGGTGGCTCTGGTTTCCTACGACTCCCGCCAGGTGGTCCCCGGCACCCTGTTTGTGTGCAAGGGTGCCCACTTCAAAGCGGAATTTTTACAGATGGCCCGGGACAAGGGGGCCATGGCCTATGTCAGCCTGGAGGACGACACCGGGGGGATGGAGCTGCTGGTCTTTGCCCGCGCCCTGGACCAGAGCGGCGGATACATCCGGGAGAACCAGGCCATCCTGGCCAGCGGCAGGATCCCCGTCCGGGACGAGAAGGAGCCCCAGCTGATGGCGGACGAGATCCGCCCCCTGGACACACCCGAGGCGGAGGAGCGGCGGGAGGCG
>OLGH01002015.1_pt1 | contig 17256 bp, 19 predicted proteins | sample 1604851 | NCBI WGS metagenome assembly OLGH01 (sample SAMEA3888894, study PRJEB22519) | human gut metagenome | biome: human gut; feature: human-associated habitat; material: faeces | place: Denmark | collected 2010 | reverse complement strand
GAACCCTCGTGTCGGCCGGAATGTCATCGTCATCGGCTGCGGCAACGCGGGCATGGATGCCGCAGCCGGGGCCTATGCGATGGGCGCGGAAAGCGTGACCTGCATCGACGTGCAGAAACCGGCGGCCTTTGCCCATGAAATCGCGCACATCGAAGCGCTGGGCGGCAAGCTGCTCTGGCCGGTGATGACCAAGGAAATAATCGATGGCGGACTCATCACGGCGGACGGGACGCTCATTTCCGGCGACATGGTCATCATCACCATCGGCGAATCCCCGGATTTGGGCTACCTGCCTGAAGGCGTGCGGAAATTCCGCGATTGGGTCATTCCCGGGGCGGATATGAGCCTTCTCGAAAACGTGTTTGCGGCGGGCGACGTGATCAAGCCCGGGTTGCTGGCGGACGCCATCGGAACGGGAATCAAGGCGGCTGAGGCCGTTGACGCCTCGCTTCGCGGTGTGGCCTATGCGCCCGTCGAGAAGAAACCGGTACCCTCAGGGCAACTGAGCACAGCGTATTTCACCCGTTGCCCTCATGGTGAGCTGCCTGCCGCGAACCGGGATTTTGACCGTTGTGTCAGTTGCGGGACCTGCCGGGATTGCAGAATGTGCTTGGAATCCTGCCCGGAGGGGGCCATCAGCCGGGAAACACTGGCGGGCGGCGCGTATCGGTATGTTTCCGATCCCGATCGGTGCATCGGATGCGGCATCTGCTCCGGCGTCTGCCCCTGCGGCATTTGGACGATGCATCCCAATGTTCCGCTGGAGTAGGGGAGGCACACGGAAGATTGGGGAGGGAGAAGCTTTCTGAAGAAAGTTTCTCCCTCCCCCAAACCCCCTTCTCTCCCGCTTCAAAGGCTTTCATCATTGAATCCCTGCCGACAGGAGGGGAACGGGGGAAAAGGCCTGTGATAGTGCATGATTGATGCAGGAATAGTGGCTTCCTACCCTCAAGCGCGTATATTCGGCTATGGGAGGAAACCTCCTTGCTTTTTGGGGTGACGGATACGGCTCATCCCGTGGGGATGAGCCCCCCTATGTGGTGTATCCGCACGAGGGCAAGGTACAGTTCATCCCGTTTTTCCTTTGATCGGAAGGAAAGCGAAACGGCGCCAAAATCGCCGTTGAGTTCGATCCTGCTTGGTACGCTCGCACGCGAACGGCCATTGCCGTAGACCGTTTGCCTCATGTTTAGAGGCGGGTGGATTTCGCGTATCTCGGCGAGAGCTATTTTATGCCTCATGAATTCCTGAAACAGATAAAGGGGGTTGAAGTGCGACGTCCAGTTTTGGACTTTGATGCCGCCGCCCGGAAACTCCAGCATACCGTTTTCTGCGTCGATGACGTATCCTTTGGCGTTCACCCTGAAGAGAAGCAGGTTCACAATGCCTATTGCAATAAAAAAAATAGGGAAAAATGTCATGTATGCCTTGCTTCAACATGCCGTACAGGACAAGCAGGCCTATCACCGGAAAGGAACCGCGCCTAGGAGCGAACGTGTCACCTTGGGCCAATCAACCACGCTGCGGCTGCAACAGAGATTGTCTTGCACCATGTCAGCCATGACACGCCCCCCCCACACACGTGAAAGCATAAAAGCGGTACGATAGTATCTTATTTTGTTTATTTCGATACTATCGTATCGAATTTCTGTCAATACATTGTGTACCTTGGTGGAATGAAAACCTATCCTCATTTATTGGAAGCCACTGGCATTACAATCGAAAAAATCCGAAAAGAACGAAAGATGACCAAAACGGCCCTCGCGGATTTTTCGGATTTGCAGGATTGCTATGTCCGTGGAATCATAAAAGGAAAAAGGAATCCCACCATCACCGCGATCTATTCCATCTGTGAAGCCCTTGGCCTTTCTCCTCTGGAGTTTTTCAAGAGGGTGACTGATGAATTGACCGAACTGAACAAGCCAAGAAAAAATCTCCAGTAAAGGCAAGCGACAGTACGGAAACGCCCTTTCATGATCACAGTATGTTGTGGAAAAAGGAAAAAGGCTCCGCATGTGTGTTCGTGCAGAGCCTTTTTGCGGCGGAACTCTTGCCGCGCGGCCTCCCTGTCGCAGTTTTTGCGGGGAGGGGCTTTTGGGAAAAAGCCTCTTTCTCGGTATCTGTTACGCCTTCGCCTTGTGCTCCGCCGTGCAGGAGGAAATGGTGGCCTTGGCGACGTTGTTCGAATGATAGCCGATGTGCTCGATGATCCCGAGAATATCCACATAGACAAGGCCCGTTTCGGAGTCGCATTCCTGCTTGTCCAGCCGCTGGATGTGGCGGTTGCGGAGTTCGACTTCGAGGCCGCGCAGCTTCCCGGCGATGGGGGCGACTTCGCGCGCCTTGTCGGGGTCGTCGTTGATGAAGCCGTCCAGCGCGGTCACAATGGCGTGATGGGCTTCGGCGTACATGCCGGAGAGTTCCGTCATGGCCTGCTGGGAGAAATCCTTCGGCCTATTCTGGCGGTACGCGTAGTACTCAAGGAGCTTCTTGCCGTAGTCGCCGATGCGCTCGATGTTCCCGGAGCTGGCGACATACAGCGTCAGCACGCGGGCCGCGTCATCGGAGATCCCGGCCTGCATGATGTCTTCGGCATAGGCTTTGACGGCCTTGTGCAGTTGGTCGATTTTGGCTTCGGTCTCTTCGATCTTGGGGATGAGGTCTTTCTTATCGTTGAAGAATACTTCCTGAACCGAATCAAGAAGGTGGATAACCAAAAAGCCCATGTAGGCACATTCGTTTTTGACCGCTTCCACAGCGATGCCGGGGGTGGCTTCGATGAGCTTGGGATCAAGATACTGGGCCCCTTCGACGACCTTATGGGCCTTGTCGGGCAGGAGCCTGCGGATGAGCGCCGCGAACGGCTTGACGAAGGGCAGGAAGATGATGGTGTTGAAGACGTTGAACAACGTATGGGCGTTGGCGATCTGGTGGGCGATGCCCGTAGCCGTCATGGCGATCAGCTCTTGGTAAAGCGGAAGGATGGTGAGGAAAATGCATACGCCGATGACGTTGAAGAGCACATGGGCGGCACAGGCCTGTTTGGCGGTCCGATCCGTGCCGATGGAAGCGAGGACTGCGGTGATGGTTGTTCCGATATTGTCACCCAAGATGATGGGGATGGCCGCGTGGAGGGGCAAGAGGCCCTGTACGCCGAGGGCGATGGTCAGGCCGACCGTAGCGGCGCTGGATTGGACAAGGAGGGTAAGCAGCGTTCCGGCCAGAACCCCCATGAGCGGGTTGTGGCTGAACATGAGGAATAATTCCTTTTCATTCCGGAGGAAACTCATGGAGGATTCCATGGTCTGCATTCCCACGAAAAGCAGACCAAAACCCAAGAGGCCGTTGCCGGCGTACTTCTGTACCTTGGAGCGTCCGAAGAAGGAGAGAAGCACGCCTATAATAATGAAGAGGTAGGCGTAGTCTTGGACTTTGATGGCGAGGATCTGGCCCGTGATCGTGGTCCCGATGTTGGCGCCCATGATGACGCCGATGGCTTGCGTCAGGGTCATGAGCCCCGCGTCGACGAAGCTGACCGTCATGACCGTGGTGGCACTGCTGCTTTGGATGAGAACGGTGACGCAGGCACCCACCAGCACGCCCATGATCGGCGTTTTGGTCAGTGTTCCGATAAGCTGTCGCAATCGGTCCCCGGCTATCAGCTGTAGGGCCTCACTGATCAGCTTGATGGCGAAGAGGAAAAGCCCAACGCCGCCAAGAAGCTGAATGATGCTTTGTACAGACATGAAGACGCTCCTTAGAATTTGGTTCGACTCTTGCCCCATGAAAAGATGAACTGTCAAGGAAATTCCCGGCGAATTCGAATACTCGGCATTCCGAAAAAGGGGAACCGCATTTTTTTAGAGTATCATGATAATAAAATACCCTTTATTTATCGCGTGTTATTTGCCAGCGTCGTTCGTGGTGTGGAAAAAATGTCGATTTTTCCAAAAAAAAGCTTGCCAGCCATCCTGAATTTCGCTAGTTACATCGCTGCACGACGCGGAGAGGTGTCCGAGCTGGTCGAAGGAGCACGATTGGAAATCGTGTGTACTCAAAAGGTACCGGGAGTTCGAATCTCCCCCTCTCCGCCATTAGAAGTAATTTCAAGTGCCGCCAAGCATCATTAAGTGCTTGGCGGCACTTCTTTTTTGCCCCTTTCAGGGGCTTTTTTCGTGTTGCCGAATGCCGTTGAGTGAAGTTGACAGTCGCGATTTTTTTGGGGCAACAATAGGGGCAACTATCTACTATACCCATGGAGTTGCCCCAATGCCTCTGACAGATACGCGGATCAAAGCAGCCAAGCCCACGGATAAGGTCTACAAGATTTATGATGCCGATGGGTTGTACATTGAAGTCCCGCCGACCGGCAGTAAGCGGTGGCGGTTCAAATACAGGATAAACGGCAAAGAAAAACGGATCAGCCTCGGTATCTATCCCGAGATTGGTTTAAAGGATGCGCGGGAAAAACGTGATGAAGCCCGAAAACAGGTTGCGGCGGGCCGGGACCCCAGCGTCATAAAAAACAAGACTGCATATGCGGAGAAAACCTTTCAGCACATAGCCGACGAATGGGTTGCGCTTCATCGGGCAACATGGGCTCCGCGTCATACGGAAACGGTCGAGCAGAGGCTGAGAAGCTACATTTACCCGGAACTTGGCAGTGTCCCTTTGAAAGACATTACCCCGATTGAAGTCCTGAGCGTGATCAAGACGATTGAAAAGAGGGGAGCTTTGGAGGCGGCCCGCAGGACACTCGCGATCTGCTCGCAGGTTTTTCGATATGGAGTCGCTTCGGCGCTTATCCCCAGTGATCCCTGTCGGGACCTTAGGGGAGCGCTTGCGCCACGGGAAGAGGGGCATTTTCCGGCATTGGTGGATCGGGATGGTGCAACGGCAGTGATGCGGGCGATCCATCATTATAAAGGATCGGCTGTTGTCCGATTGGCGTTGCGTGTGCAGGCTCTGACCTTCGTACGCCCCGGCGAGTTGCGGTGGGCGAAGTGGCCGGAGTTCGATATGGCGGGTGCGCTCTGGGTGATTCCCGCAGAGCGCATGAAGATGAAGCGGGAACACTGGGTTCCCTTGTCAAGGCAGGTATTGGAGATTCTGGAGGAGCTGCATGAGATATCAGGTCATCGGGAGTACCTGTTCCCGTCGATGCGGGCGAGAAAGGATGTGCCCATTTCTGAGAACACGCTCAACGCAGCACTCAAGAGTTTGGGCTTTGACGGCATCCATGTGGCGCACGGTTTTCGGGCGATGGCTTCAAGCCTTCTGAATGAAATGGGCTGGCGCCCGGATGTCATCGAGCGCCAGCTTTCGCATGTTGAAGAAAACAAGGTGCGTGCAGCGTACAACCGGGCGGAGTACATTACCGAGCGCCGCCAAATGATGCAGGCTTGGTCTGATTTTCTCGTTGGGTTGGCTTCCACTTCCCCGCAATAAAAGCGTTGATGTCAGATTCCCTCCAGAACCGGCACCGCCCCTTCTTTTGGGATTGCGGTGCCCTTCCTTCCTGTGACCACTTCCGCCACGTTGAGGAAACCACGCCTACACGACCGATGAAATCCTTGAGCTTCAAAAGGCGATCTTCTGCCATATCAAGTCGTCTCCAGATGAAGCAAGCTCATGCACGCTCCGTCTTGTGAAGGTAAAAGAGGGCATGAACTCCAATTACAGCCCCATGACACCGGGAACGCCGACCCGGTGGAAGGTATTCATGAGCAGAGCATCCATCACGTCCGCGACATCTCCGGCGTCGACGTCGGTTGAACATTGGCCAGCTGCGTGCATGATGCTTTTGAACGATACCAGAGGGGAAAGGGCTCCTTCCAGTTCGTCCCGCCGCATGGATACAGTATCCGCCGCCGCTTTTTGCAGGTTCGCGATCCGGCGCGCTTCGTTGCCAGCGGCATAGGCGACATTCCATGCAGGGGATTCTCCTGGGATGGCATTGGGCTTTTCCATTTTTAGCGCATCCATCTCTTCATCAGCGAGCCGTTCGGCCATCGTCACGATCCGACTTGCTCCGTCAAGGGAATGGGTTTCCAGAGTGCTTTTGTGCATGGCGGCTGTCCTTTGCTTGAGTGGTGAAAATCGTCAATCCCTGACCTCATTCCCTGCCGTCGCTTGCTTTCCCGCTCCCGTGGGCTTGCGGCTTGCCGTGCTCGGTACTTGTTGAGGCTGCGTTTGCGGCACTTCAAGACTACTATTCCGGTCCGGGGACGCGTACTTTTCGACTCGTGTCGTTTGGCAAAATCAATATTGCCAAATGTCAAAATTGAAAGCAAGTAAAAATTGACAAAAAGAAAATTTATACAGAATCCTCACCTTGCAATATTGACAAACAGCACAAACGAAAGGGCCTGAAACCGGAAGGTATCGGCCCTTTCGTTTTAACGGTTATGCGAGCTTGCGCAGTGCGAGCGCGGCCTGGAGCGATGACTGCGCCAGCCCGAGGCTGTACCAGGCGGCGTTGATGTGGTGTTTGATGGCCTTCTCGACTTCAAACGGAACCGAGCCGATGCCGCTCAGTTCCCTGCGCACGGTGATATGCGTCCAGTTTTCAGCACCGTCGAGGGCGAAGAGGGCTTTTTCGATGTCGGCGAACAGGCGTTCCGTGGCGGGGAGGCCGGGGAGCCTTTGGGGAACGGGGCGGCGGGTGACGACTTCCGGCACGGTGGACAGGGTGTCCAGAATGTTCCGCCATGCGTCCGTCTGGCGGGCAGCGTAGCTCTGGGAGAGGAAGATGATCCCCTCGCGGGAAACCATATACTGCGGGCAGCGCTGGCCCTTGGCGTCTACATAGTTCCCCCGGACGAAAGCGCCCCGTTGCGGGCAGACGGCGGCGGCGCGGCTTATGGCGTCGAGCACGGTGGAGTGGCGCTTATGCAGCTCTCCGGCGATGGTGCGGGAGGAGATGCGGGAGAGGGTGCCTGTGGGTGGCGTCTGGGCATCGACGGGCACCCTGTCGCCGTACCGTTCGATGACGTCGAGAACCCACTTGCGGAACGCCTTGGCGACGGGTGTCCGGGCGAACATGGCGAGGAGGTGGCAGCCGCGCAAGCTGAAGATGCGGGCACGGACGGTCAAATTGACCGTGTCGAGGTTTTCAACCACTTGCGTCATGTTTTCGGTGAATTCATCGGCGTTGCGTTCGTAGATGCGCCGAACAGAATTTTCATCCTTGTAACCAAGCGCGCGGGCAAGTTCTGATGACTTGAACCAAGGCTGGCTGTCACGGATGACGGGCGAGAAGGTGAACTCATTGAAGCAGAGGGAAATAGCCATAGGAATCTCCTGTAAATTTTCGACGTTCACAGAAGGCATTCTTCCCAATGAAAAATGCCGGGTGGTCGAAACGGCTACAGGAACCGCTGCCCGCCTTTAGGCCGAAACCTTGGACATATCGGGCACACCCGGCATCATATGGATGCAATTATAGCCCAAAACACAGCCAAGAGAAATCTTGACTTTGGGAAAAGGGCACAAAAAAGCGCCAAGCTGTCGGATGGCGTTGTCCGCCTGTAGGTGTTTTCGACGCACCGTAAAAGGAAGGACAGCACAAAACGCGGTGAATGTCAATATATATTGATTGAATGATGAATATAGGCTTGACTTTTTGAGGCGCTATGCGTGAGATAACAGAAAGTCTTTTAAAGACTAGTTTATACTTTATTTGGTACTTCAGGTGGTTACATTTTTTTCTTTTGAGGAGGGGGCTGTGAGTAAGAAGATCGTTTTTGATTTGTATCGTTATCAAATTATTCCAATATCTAAGCAATTTCAGATGAGATTGGATAGAACAATTGACTATAAAGAAATAATTAAAAAAAAGAATATATTATTTAAGCAAGCGCTCCTTAATGCTGTATTTGTACATAGAAGAAAGAAAGTACAAAAGAGTATGCAGATTGTATCTAGTGAACAATTTTATATTGTACTTGGAAAAGAGTTGAAAATAAAAGTATACGATATAAAATCAAATCCTGAAGAAGTAAATTCTTATCCTCCGACAAGAATATTTATTGATAATAACCCTGAAAGACAACTTATAGCTGTAGAAAGAAATGGTGTTTTTTCAAAAACAGAAAGTGTTATTAAAATGATATTTAGATGTATAAATAATATTATTAACAATGAATATTTGACATCTGAGTATTCTCCATTGTATAATGAAGATACATTTTGGAGTTTCGTGCATGAACACAGTGGAGACATAAGTTATATAAAGTTTATTTTTATAACACCAAATATGTCCAATATATCAGATGTTCTGTCCACTCAAATAAAGCAAACAGCAAAAAATATAAAAGCAGCTCATACAGAAATGCAATTTTCTGCTTCTCAAAATGCAAGTCTATTTGTTGATGATTCCGATGAAAATTTTAATGGATTAGTTGAGTATACTGCTCGAGGTTGTGGCTCTGTAAAAGTTAAAGCAAAATCATTAAAAAAGTGTTATTTATCCGGTGATAATATTGATACAATAGAAGCTGAAGACTTAGAAATAAGTGGTGATCCGCAAGCTGTTTTTTAACTCTCAGAGAATTAACGAATGGCAACTCTAGGTAGATATACATTAATGCTTTTTGTAAGCATTATACTATATTTAATTCAAAAATATTTTGAATGTAACTATATAGATTTGTATCTTGTTCAAAATTCATTATCGATATCTCTAATGATTTTTACTGTGTTTATGTCTTTAACAGGTATTCTTGTAACTCAACTTTATATATTAAAGCAAAAACTTCCTATAGACATAAAATGTCTATCGAAAGCAATCCATAAATCAACAATAGAATACATTTGCATCCTATTGGTAATATTTTTGGAGTCAAATTTTTTTACATCGAGTAAATTTATTTCGTTGTATGCATATGCCAAAGACCATTTGGTAATAATTTTGATCTGGATGCTTATCATTCAGTTATGGATTATGTACGATTTTGTTAATGCCATTTGTCAGGCATTTGAAAACAGTTAACTCTGTATCTCGTAAATTTTGTGATACAAAAAGGCGGGGTCACACCCGCCTTTTTGTACAGCCTTGTGAAAAACGTTAATTAGGATTTACAGCACCCTTCCAAACCATCTCACCCGTCCATAGACACGGAAAGCTTCAAGGTCGGGACCTTCCACCGCTACGTCCGCGAAATCGCGGTTTTCCGAGCGCAGAAGCCAGCCGCGGGCAGTGCGCTGGAGACGCTTGACCAAAAGCTCCTCACCGAGGCCAACGAGAAAGATTTTGCCGTCGCTCGGTTCCTTGACCGACTGATCCACGAGTATGGTGTCCTTGTGGCGGATGAGCGGTTCCATGCTGTTGCCTATGACGTCGAGCATGACGGATTCCTTGGAGTGGATGCCCACGCGGTTCAGGAAGTCGCGGCGGAAGGCGTAATACCCGAGTACTTCGTCGGACGTGATCAGGGACGAACCCGCTCCGGCCCGTGCGGTCACCTTCGGAACCATGTCATACCCCTCGAGACGTTCACCATGTTCCGGGACGTCAATTCCCATGAGATCAAGGGCTTTTCCCAGTTCGTTGAGCGTAGGTGTGCGATCCCCGAGAAGCCAGCGGCGCAGCGTGTGCGGGTTGATGCCAAAGTAGGATCCGGCAGCCGTTACATTGCCGTTGAACTCGCGTTCGACGTAATTTTTCAAAATGTGGAGGATTTTTTCTGCGTACATGGGATAATTGTATGGAAACAATTGACATATGTCAATTTGACTAAGAGAGATTTTTGTCTTGCATTTAGTTTGACAATAGTCAACAATCTTGACTTATGAACACACTCGCATTGCTCATCAATCAGATGGGGCTGACCCCGGCGGAAGCCGCCAGGCGGACGGGCATCGCTTATGCCACCGTGTGGCGGCACTGTAACGGGACACGCGCCATCTCGGCTGAGGACGCCGTCAGGTACGAGCGGGGGCTTGGCATCAGCCGCCATTTGCTCCGGCCGGATCTGTGGGCCACGCCGGTGTCGTCCGCAAACGCAGGAGGGCACCCATGAACGGTTTTCGCATCATTACCGCCGATGAGCGGATGGAGGAGCAGGGCGGCATCAAGGGCGTCATCTTCGGCCCGGCGAAGATCGGCAAGACTTCCCTTTTGTGGACGCTTGACCCGGAGACGACGCTGTTCCTCGACCTTGAGGCGGGCGTGCTGTCCGTACGGGGCTGGGGCGGCGACTCGCTCGAGATCCGGGACTGGGAGACGGCCCGGGACGTGGCCTGTTTTCTCGGCGGGCCAAACCCCGCCATGCGTCCGGACCAGCCGTATAGCCAGGCTCATTACGATTATGTGCTTGGGCAGTATGGCGATCCCGCCACGACGGAAAAATACCGGACTCTCTTCATCGACTCCATCACCGTGGCCTCGAGGCTGTGTTTCCAGTGGGCATCGGGCCAGCCGGAAGCTTTCAGCGAGAAGACGGGAAAGCCGGATTCCCGCGGGGCGTACGGACTGCTCGGAAAGGAGATGATCCGTTGGGTGACGCAGCTTCAGTATATCCGTGGGCGCAACGTCTGGTTCGTAGGCCTGCTGGACGCCAAACGGGACGACTTCAACCGTGAGTTTTTCGAACCGCAGATTGAGGGAGCCAAGACCGGACTGGAACTCCCCGGCATTGTGGATCAAGTCGTCACCATGACCGAATTGAGGACGGACGACGGGGCGCCGTACAGGGCGTTTGTCTGTTCCCGGCCCAACCCGTGGAACTATCCGGCCGGAGACCGGTCCGGCAAACTGGACATGATCGAACAGCCTCACCTTGGCGGGCTGATGGAGAAAATCCACCGGGGCGAACGCAAGGCTATTTCTTCTTACACCTATAATCTGAAAGGATAAGTCATGAGCTACGATTTCAACGGCGCCGACAGGCAGTCTTCTGGTTTCGACCCGATCCCCGCGGGCACCATCGTCCCGTTGACCATGAGCATCCGGCCCGGTGGCGCCGGCGATGGAGGCTGGTTCAAGCAATCGCAGTCGTCCGACGCGCTGATGCTGGACTGCGAATTCGTCGTTTCCGAGGGGCCGTATGCCAAGCGGAAGATTTGGCAGTTTTTGATTGTTTCCGGCGGCAAGCTGAATGAACGCGGCGAATCCACAGCCGGCAACATCACGCGGGCTACTCTGCGCGCCATTCTGGAAAGTGCCCGGGGCATTCGTCCCGACGATATGGGAGAGTCCGCACAGGCCGCGCGCCGCATCGACGGCTGGCAGGATTTTTGCGGGCTGACGTTCATTGCCAAGCTCGGCGTCGAGAAGGACAAGACCGGGCAATATGCCGACAAGAACCGTATCCATACGGTGATCACGCCGGACATGAAGGAGTACGGCCAGCCGCAGGCGACCTCCAGCTCCGGGTGGAGTGCGCAACAGGAGCCCGCCCGTCCTTCTGCACCCGCTCCGTCCCCTACCCCCGTTCCCGCTTGGGCGAGGTAGAAAAATGATCTTGCGGCCGTACCAGGAACAAATGGTTTCCAAGGCTGTCGCCGCGCTGAAAAAGCATGGTGACACCTTGGCGGTGGCGCCGACGGGCGCGGGCAAAACGGTGCTCCTGTCGGCGCTCGCCGGACGTGTCGGCGGAAAGCAGCTTATTCTCCAGCACCGTGACGAGTTGACCTTCCAGAATGCGAAAAAATATCGGGAGGTCAACCCGCGCGCCCGCGTCGGGATGTTCAACGCCGACATCAAAGACTGGAAAGGGGACGCCACGTTCGCCATGGTGCAGACGCTGTGCCGGGACAGGGCTCTGTCCACCATTCCCAAACTGGATCTGCTCGTCATCGACGAGGCGCATCACGCCGTGGCCCCGAGCTACCGCAAGGTCGTGGACGCCGTGCGGGATAAAAACCCGGACTGCCGGATTTTTGGGGTCACGGCCACGCCCGCGCGGGGCGACGGGAAAGGTTTGCGCCATATCTTCAGCAATTGCTGCGATCAGCTTTCCCTGCACAGTCTCATCGCAATGGGTTTCCTCGTACGGCCCCGGACGTTCGTCTGTACGCTTGAAGGCACGGACGATCGGTTGGCGTCGTTGCGCAAGACCGCTTCCGGCGAATTCGACATGAACGAGGCCGAGGCCGTGTTGGATATGGAGGTGCACAATGCCGCCGTGGTGCGGGAGTGGAAAAAGCTCGCATCGGATAGAAAGACCATCGTGTTCGCCTCCACTGTGCGTCATGCCGAACACGCGGCGGAAGCCTTTCGCGCCGAGGGCGTGAATGCGGCGGTCGTGAGCGGCAAGACGTCATCTTTCGAGCGGGCCGCTCTGCTGCGGCGTTTCGACGAGGGCGACGTGCAGGTTCTGGTCAACGTCGCGGTGCTGACGGAGGGGTACGACTCTCAGCCGGTGAGCTGCGTCGTTCTGCTGCGCCCGTGCTCATTCAAGTCCACCATGCTCCAGATGATTGGGCGCGGGCTGCGCACCGTGGATCCGGCCCGCTATCCGGGGGTGGTGAAGACTGATTGCGTCGTCATGGATTTCGGGCGGTCGTTAACGACGCATCGGGATCTGGAAAGCAAAGTGCGCATGGAGGACAAGCAGAAACCATGTCCCGAATGCGGTGCGGAAATCCCCTGCGGCGTCATGGAATGTCCGATTTGCGGCCATGTGTTCAAGGGGCCGGAGCAGGCCGCGCCTGGAGAAGTCGGTTCCGATGATCCGGAAGTCGTGTCCAATGTGGTCATGGAGGAAGTGGATATACTGACCGCTTCTCCGTTCCGTTGGTGCGACGTGTTCGGCTCCGGCCGGGTGATGCTGGCCAGCGGGTTTGAGGCATGGGGAGCGGTGTGCTCTGCGGATGGAGAACGGTGGCTTGCCTTGGGCAGATTGAAGGACGAGCGGGCTCTGCGGCGAATCATGGTGGGGGAACGGGTGCAGGCGTTGGCCGCCGCGGACGACTTTCTGCGCATGAACGAAAGCGACGACGCGGCGAAGAAGAATCGGCGCTGGCTCAACGACGCGGCCACGGCGAAGCAGTGGGAACTCCTGCAGCGGCTTGGCTACGGGCAGGAGGACATGTTCACGTTCACCAAATACAGTGCCGCCTGCACCCTGAATTTTTTCTGGAACAGGCAGGCCATTGAACGGGAGGTGCTTCATGCCTGATTTGGAGCTGCTTGCGTCCCGGCTCGGTTCGGCGGGGCTTTTGGAGAAACCTGTATGCGGGTTCACCAAGCAAGAGGTGGATCTGCTGTGTAGAAGTGTGCTGGAAGCGTACGGTGAGCCTCTTTTGCCCGGAACGGGGGAAACCATGTTCTTTTGCCGGTACGGCCAAAGGGTGGGCAAAGACTCCGTTCACTGCCGCGCCGACTTATACGCAGCCGGAGTGTTCACTATTCCGTCCGCGCTGTACGGCGTCTCGATTTTCTATTGCCTGCATTACTGCAATGTTACGGCGAAAAGCTAGGCGCGTTCCCTACGAACAGTACTTGAAGACCGGTCACTGGGAAGCCCGTCGGGAAAAAGCTCTCCGGCTTGCCGGGCGGCGTTGTCAGGAATGCGGCTCTGCTGAACGGTTGGAAGTCCACCATCTTTCGTATGATCGCCTTTTTCAGGAACGGGACGGCGATCTCATTGTGTTATGCCGCCGGTGTCACGGAAAACGGCATGCGTATTTTAACGAGGTTGATCTCATGCACAAGCCGGAAGAGCCGCAGGGGCTGGATTTCAATCACAGGTTCAAGGGACGCCGGATTTCAATGCTTATTGACGCCGCCGTAAGGGCGGAGCGGGAGAAAGACGCGCCGCGCGATTATCTTGGAGCGTCGCGTATCGGCCACCACTGCCTGCGCGCGCTGCAATACGAATTTTTCAATACTCCAAAGGATATTCCTTTCGAAGGGCGCATCTACCGTATCTTCCACCGCGGGCATCATGGCGAGGACTGGATGGCGGAATGGCTGCGCATGGCTGGATTCGTCCTGCGGACGGTTGGGGTGGACGGGCGCCAGTTCGGCTTCTCCACCGGAAAGGGGCGAATCCGTGGGCATTGTGATGGCGTGTTCGTGGGCGGCCCTGAGGAACAAGGGCCGTACCCGCGCCTCTGGGAGTGCAAGGTGCTTGGCTCCAAGGGCTGGAACAAGCTGGACAAGCAGGGGTTGGAGAAGGCGTATCCCGAATATTTCGCGCAGGTGCAGTTGTACATGGCATACCTGAACCTGTCCGAAAAACGGCCAAGGGAAGGCCCGCGCCAACAAGGATGGAAACGCCAAGGCCATACGGGAATGGCGGTTGTCCTTCATGTCTACGGGGGAGCTGACCCTTGCGGACAAGATCGCGGAAGACGGACGAGGGCAAGTCATGGCTGGACAGGCCGTCCGTGTGCTGGACATCCCGGCGGACGGTGGTACTGGACAAGGTATTTTTACGTGTATTCCTAATGGATTGGATGGTGATATATTCAGTCAACAGCTGGTTAGAGCCACAGGACAATTTTATGGAACCCCACTCCGAGGATTCCTCGAACGTCTTGTCGATGGGCTCGAAGAACATGTCTCTGACGTCGAAAAAGAGATTGCCGACTTCGTTCGGAATGTGTGCCCGGAAGGTGCTTCGGGACAGGTCAAACGTGCGTGTCAGCGATTTGGGCTGATAGCTGCCGCAGGAGAAAAAGCCATCAGCTTTGGTGTCCTTCCGTGGCCTGAGGGAACGGCCTCGCGTGCGGCCCAATTCGGTCTTTCCGCATGGATCAAGGAGCGCGGAGGAATCGGGGATATGGAGATCGAAAACGCTCTGGAGCGGATCAAGACCTTCTTCCAGAAACATGCGGAGACTCGTTTCCGCATGCTAGATTCCTGCGGACAGTTGGGGTATGCGCCCTCTAGTCCGGCTGGATATGTCTGGGAAGAGGATAATGGGGAACGTATTTTCCTCGTGGAGCCCAACGTATTTCGGGATGAACTCTGCCGTGGAGTCAATCGGCAGATACTTCGGGAAAAGCTCAAGGAACTTGGTTGGCTCGCTCGAAACAGGTACGGCATGTTGATGGAGACAAAATGGATCAGGGGACGAAACAAGCGCGGTATCTGCTTCGTTCCTCAGAGGTGGGAAGAGAGTGAGCCCGGTTTGCTTTCAGTTACAAGAGGTTGAGTGCAACTAGCCCAGCAGTAACCTAAGGGGAGTCCTTTGCAAGTTGGAGGGCTCCTTTTTTATCATGCGTGCGGGATTCTGTGCGTTTTGAATCTGTCCAGACTGTCCAGAATACCCGTCCAGTCGAGAGAAAAGGCTGTCCGCACAACGCACAGCACGCACAACATGAAAACAGGTTACGCAGAAAAATTTTCGATCACTGTCCAAGTTCTTTCCCATGCCCGAGCGACCATTCCCTTAAATTTTCGTACTGCGGGAGTGATGTCCAAAAGTTCCGAGCCTGAAACAAGTGTCCCACGTTCCCGTTGATGTTCGGCAAGGAGCGCGATGTATTCCTGCCTCCATTCCTTGGGAATAATGATGGGGGGAAGTCCTGCTCGCAAAAGAGGAAGATTTGAGATAAGGCGGGCCAGCCGTCCGTTGCCGTCCGCAAACGGATGGATGTGGACGAAGGGGATATGCAGTCGTGTATATATGGATGGGGCATTTTCCCGCGTCACTCGCTGCTCGTTGAAGAAGTGCAGCCAGCGGGCCATAAGCGCAGGCACGTCTTCGGAAGAGGCATATTCCATCCAGACGGCTTTCCCCTCACTATCTCGGCTGTAGGTTCCATTTGGAGAATTTTTGAAAGCCCCAACGGGAGCATAGACGTCAATAACGGTCTCAGTCTGGATGAAGCGGTGCAGGGTGAACAGGTGCTCTTGGCTAAGCGGGGTCTTGGTGATGACAAGCTGTTCCATCCATTTGAGCGCATCCGCATGGCCCTTGATTTCGCAATGCTCGCGAAACGTCTTCCCTGCGACGGTCAGCCCTTCCCGCAGGAAAAAGTCCGTGTCGCCAAGAGAGAAGGTATTTCCTTCAAGTCCGGCGGACGCGCATGTCCACTCGGCAATCAGGGCGTCTTGCAAGGCTGCCCGCCTGTATTCGGGAATGGCGTCCAAGCATTGGAAAAGGTCTGACATTACCGTCCATCCCTTTGTGCCCTTGAAGGGCTGTCTGGTTCTCATGGGAAAATCCCTATTACGCTTCCCCGCAAGAGTAGCCGAGATGGTCTGCGAACTCAATCTGCAAAAAAAGTTGTGCGTGCGGTGCGGTGTGCGGACGCTCTTTTTGCCGGTGGACGAGAGCTTTTGGACAGTCTGGACGTGTCCAAAACGCACAGGATTTCGCACGCACGCCAAATCTGTATGTAACGAGAGAATTTCGTATGCAACATATTAATTTTTTCATGAATATTTTTTGAGCTTCTTTTTGTCTTCCCGTCTGTCCGGGAGAATTGATGGTTCAGCTCTCTTATAGAGAGCTGAACCTCATGGACAGGAAAAATCAGATTTGACTGGCTGGCAGACTCCACACGCTGTCGGATATGGGAAGAGCTTCCTGACACAGGCATATGACGCTTCCCTGCCCTACGGTCATGCCCATTCGATTCAGTGTGGCGAAATGCCGGATATCGTCTCTTCTCGGTGAGGCTGTCTTCTTGATCTCCAGCGGATAGAGAGTGCCGTCTTTGACGAGGAGTCCGTCAAGTTCCTTCCCGTCCTTGTCACGATAAAAATACAGCGGAGCTTCCTGCCCTGCGTACCACCAACTCTTCAGTATTTGCCCCATCACCCACGTCTCGAATAAGGCCCCTGACATGGCTCCTGCCTCTGCTGTCTCCGGGGAGGTCCATCCCGTCAGGTAGCATACCAGTCCTGTATCCAGAAAATAGAGCTTCGGTGTCTTGCCAACCACTTGTCCACGTTGCTGCGCCAAGATTGAAGAAGCCATACCAGCCTGATACTTCAAGGATGAAAAGCTAGCTCTTGACCGTATTGAGATGAACATCCGCACACGAGCCAGATCGGAAAGGTGAAAAATTGTGTAGAGAAAGTTGGGGGTTGCGGCTTTTATACAAAAAATCTATATTCCATTACTGAATAGATAATTCTCTCTCTTTTTTATAATAGAGCGTTGCCTTGTAGGCTCTACCTTCACTAGGTGAAACGGAACGGCTTTCTCTTTTTGTGCAGGTGAACATATTAGTCTTGTAAATACAAAAGGATACGAGATGCCTCTTTCTCATGTTCTCATGTGGACGGAAGAGCATGGTTATCGACGCGTGACACCTGACGAGGCTACCCTCTTATACCCTGAAACGGTCTCG
>OLGH01002011.1_pt1 | contig 17294 bp, 16 predicted proteins | sample 1604851 | NCBI WGS metagenome assembly OLGH01 (sample SAMEA3888894, study PRJEB22519) | human gut metagenome | biome: human gut; feature: human-associated habitat; material: faeces | place: Denmark | collected 2010 | reverse complement strand
AGGGACGGTTCTTTTTGGACATTTTTGTCCCAAAGGAACCGGGGGATGAAAAGGGGGAGTTTTATATGAGTATAGATTTGTTATTTAAAATAGCTGCAATAGGAATTTTAGTAGCAGTTTTATATCAAGTATTAGTAAGAGCGGGTAGAGAGGACCAAGCTATGATGACAACACTTGCTGGTTTAGTTATTGTATTAACAATGGTAATTAAAGAAATAAGTGGATTATTTGACACTGTGCGAACATTATTCAATTTATAAAAAAGAATTTTAACAAGGATGGAAAATTAATGGAAATTATTAAAATAATAGGAATTGCTTTAATTGCTTTAATTATAATAATAATGTTAAAACAATATAGACCAGAATATGCAATATTTATAAGTATATTAACAGGAATATTAATATTATTTCTTGTAATGGATAGGCTGACAGGAATAATAAACTTAATAGAATCTATACAAGACAAATTTTCTATAAATACGCAATTTATAGCATTACTGATAAAAATTACTGGAATAGCGTTTTTATCAGAGTTTGCTATTAGTGTATGTAAAGATTCAGGCGAAGCTGCAATAGCAAGCAAAATAGAAATAGGTAGTAAAATTATAATTATCTCTATGTCAGTACCAATAATTTCAAGTTTATTAGAAATTATCTTAAAAATATTACCATAGCTAGTGCTTTTAGGTTGATTACTATAAAAGGACAAGTGCTCAAATAAAATATTAGGAGGTAAGGCAAATGTGAATAAACAAAAGAAAAAAATATCAAAAATAATTATTATAGCTCTTACATTAGTGTTTATATTTCCAACATATTCAAAGATGGAAAGTCAAATTAGCAATAATACAGTACAAATAGATGAAAACGAAATTTCAAACCAAGAGGAAATATTTGGAATAAGTTCATTTATACAAAATTCTAAACAATATACAGGAAATTTTTTTGATGATATAGATATAGGAGAAATACTCAATTCTGCAATTAAAGGAGAAATAGACAACACAACTATATACAAGAAAATATTAAATAAACTAGGCAATGAAGTACAAACAGGAATAAAGAGTTTAGCGTGTATTTTAGCAATAATAATTATACATAGTATTTTAAAATCAATAAGTGAAAGCCTTGAAAATGATAGTGTATCAAAATTAATTTATTATGTTCAATATATAGCGATTATAACAATAATTATGGGAAACTTTTCAGACATAATAAATTTGGTAAAAGAGACTACAACAAATTTAATAGGATTTATGAATACACTTATACCTGTTTTAATTTCACTCATGGTATATACAGGAAGTATAACAACAACAAGCATATTAGAACCAATAATTCTATTTATGATAAACTTTATAGGAAATTTGATACAAGACATATTAATTCCTGTAATATTGATAATAACATCAATAAGTATCATTTCAAAAATTTCTGATAGAGTGCAAATAAACAAAATATCAAAATTTTTAAAGTCTTCTACAGTATGGCTTTTAGGAACAATATTAACAATATTTGTAGGTGTTGTTTCTTTGGAAGGAACACTTTCAAGTTCTGTTGATGGAATTACTGCAAAAACAGCAAAAGCTATAGTTAGTTCGGCAGTTCCAGTAGTTGGAAAGATTTTGGGAGATGTAGTTGACAGTGTATTAGGATGTGGAGTTATTTTAAAAAATGCAGTTGGTTTTGTTGGAGTAATTATTATAATAGGAATATGTATTTTACCAATTTTGAAATTAATGGTTTTGACATTTTCGTATAAACTTGTAGCAAGTGTTAGTGAGGTTATAGCAGATGAAAAAATTGTAAAACTGTTAGACGAAATAGCCGACATCTTTAAAATACTACTTGCTATTTTAGTCTCAATAATGTTTATGGTAATAATTGGTACAACATTATTAATAAAAATGTCTAACACAGGTATGATGTTTAGGTAGGTGATATATGTGGTAAATTTCTTAAGTTCATGGGTTAAAAATTTATGCTTGGCATTAATTGTAGTCTCTATATTAGAAATGTTATTACCAAATAACAAAAATAAAAAATACATTAAAATGGTTATGGGGATATATATATTATTTAGCATAATAGCGCCATTTGTAGAAAATAAAGATGAATTAAAAGTTGATGTGGAAAATTTATATAACCAGTACACGTTACAAACATCAGGAATAGCTGACAAAACAGATCAAACTTCTATGGACAAAAGATTAAATGAATTGTATAAACAAAAACTAGAAAAAGATATTATACAAAAGGTAAATGATGAAGGATATGAAGTAGAAAGTTGCAATGTTAATGCACATATATCTGATAAAGATACAGGAATAGAATTAATAACTTTAAAATTGAAAGAAAAACTGACAGAAGAGGATACAAATTTAGCTGATGATAATTCTATAAATTCGACAGATACAATAGAAAACGTATTAGTTAGTGAAATACAAAAAATTCAAAAAGTGAAAATTGGAGTATCAGATAATAAAATAACTGAAAATACACAAGGCGAAGAAAATAAACAAAATCAAAATATAACCAAAGCAGACATCAATAAAGTAAAAAAATTATTAAAAAAAGAATATGGGGTGAGTGAAAAATGTTTAAGGATAAGTTGAAAAAAATAGTTGGAAACAGCGAAGGACAAGGCAATAATAAAAGAAAAATAGAGAATTTAGTTTTTTTAGTAATTATTTTAATAATTACAGTAGTTATAATAAATTATGTTTGGAGTGGAGAAAAAAGTTCAAATAAAAAAGTAACAAACTCAGCAGGAAAACAACTTGCAACAACAAATAACAGTCAAACTTTAGTATCAAATCAAAATAGTAGTACTAAAAGTATAAGTTTAGAAGAAAAATTAGAAGATATACTTTCTAAAATAGAAGGCGTTGGAAGTGTAAAAGTTTTTATTAATTATTTAGAATCTTCAGAAACAGTTGCAATGTATAACGAAAACTCAAAAACGAGCACAACTGAGGAAACAGACAAATCAGGTGGAACTAGAAAAGTAGAACAAACTGATTTACAAAAAGAAGTTATTTATCAGGAACAAAATGGAACCAAAACACCTATTGTCCAAAAAACTGTTGAACCTAAAATAGAAGGTGCAATTATTACTGCAAAAGGTGCAGGTGATATAAATGTTAAAACAAGTATTATTCAAGCAGTAGAAGCAGCAACAGGTTTGGCAACACATAAAATTCAAGTATTTACAATGTCTTTTTAAACTTAGTTTTATAAAAATGTCGAGGCTTTGTAAAAAAATAATATAATATTTACAAAAAATTGTTACTATTCACAGCTTTAAAATTTAAAAATGAAATTAATTATTTATTTATTTTTTGAACGGTCCCCCCTTATCCACTTCAAAATAAATAATTAATTAATTTCATATATATTGTGAATAGTAACAAAAAATTAGAAAGGGGTAGAAGTTATGAGATTAATAAAGAAAAATCAAGTAATTATTTATGTTATAGCATTAATGTTGGTTGTTGCTGGTTATTTAAATTTTACTACTAATGGAGATTTAAAAAGTGCTGTGCAAACAGCAAGTTCAGAAGAAGAACTTGAAAAGATGGCTAATATTGGAGATGCTCAATTAGTTAGTAGTAATGTAATTAGTGAGAATGCCCTTAATAATAATATTAATAATAGTGAAAATATAGAAAAAAATGAAATAAGTACAGATAAGACTACTTCAAATAATGAAACTGTATCTACAAGCAGTGCTACAGTAAAAAATAATGATGATTACTTTAAAAAGTCTAAACTAGAAAGAGATACAATGTATTCACAGATGATTGAAACTTATGAAAAAATTTTAAATAGTGCTAATTCTCTAGAAACACAAAAACAATCAGCAACAGAAGAAATAAAGAAAATAAATAATGTAAAAAATAGTATTATGATATGTGAAAATTTAATTATAACAAAAGGCTTTGAGGAGGTTGTAATTTTTACAAATGGTGATAGTGTAAGTATAGTTGTTAGAGATGAACAATTAAATACAGAAAAGGTGGCGCAAATTCAGAATATTATTTCAAGAGAAATGAATACAAAAACAGAAAATATACATATTTCGAATAAATAAAAATAGATAATGAATTAAGCTATGTTTCCGGTGAGAATCTTAATATATTTTCCGATTTCTTCATTAGTTAATTCTAATTCAGAAATTAATTTGCTTAGAATATCTCTCCTTGGAAATGCTTGTTCATTATCTATTCTTACATATTGTCTTAAACTAATACCGAGCTTTTCGGCCATGTCTTCTTGCGTGTAATGCTTAAGATTTCTTTTTTCTTTTATCATAAAATATCTCCTAATTGTGTATTGAAAATTAATAGTTACTATTCAAAAATTTAAAATTTAAAAATGAAATTAATTATTTATTTTTAGAATGATTATGCTGTGAATTGTAACATTTGATAATATTATTTCATAAATTTCATAAAAAATGTATTGACATTTAAAGACAGTATATTTATAATTTAATTATGACGAATAATGTCATGTATTACTGTTTTATGTAATATAAAAAATACCAATGAAAAGGAGGAAAAAATGAGAAAAACAGGAAGGGGAATAACAATTGTATCTTTGGTTGTGACTATTATTATATTATTAATATTAGCAACAATATCAATACAATCATTAACACACACTGGAATGTTTGCAAGCGCAAATAAAGCAAAATTAGATACAAAAAGAAGTCAAATATCAGAGTGGTTAGGATTAGAAGTAATAAGCGAACAGACTAATAATCCAACAGGTTCAGCAGAACAAATAATAAACCAAACTCATAAAAATGTATTAGACAAGCAAGAAGAATTAAAAAGGTTTGGAAAAGATATAAAAGTAGAAGATGTAAGCACAGAAGAAGATGGAGAACAAGTAGATGTTTATTTTTATGTAGTAGTAGACAAAGACATTTACAAAGTAGATTTAAAAAATCATAAGTTTATTGGAGAACTTGGAAAAATGCTACCAGTAATAAAAATAGTAAGTATATCCAATACAACAAATTCTATTAAAGTAAAAGTCAAGACAAGTAGAAATGAAGGCGGAAGTGTAGAGTACTATATAAAATCTGAAGATGATACAAAGTATACATTAAAAGCTACAAAAAATGATGACTCTGAATATGTATATGACAATTTGATACAGGGTAAAAAGTATAGTGTTAAAGTAGTAGCAAAAGCAGAAAATGGACAAAGTGCAGAAGCAATAGCAGAACAAACAACAGGAACAGTAGAAGGATTAAAAGAAGGCGATTTAGAATATACAATAGAGCCTAGTTCGTGGACAAATAAAAATGTGCAAGTAAGTGTAAAAGTAAAAATAGATACAAAAGGATATCAATTGTTGACAAGTCAAAATCCAGATAAAGGATGGAATAAGGCAACAACACAAGTGTTTACGACAAATGGCATCTTATATACTGTATTATCAGATGGTAAAAACTACGGTGTATCATCAGCTTTAACAATAAAAAATATAGACAAAACAGCACCAGTAGTAACAGAAGCAACAGCAACAACAAATAAAATAACAATAACAGCAACAGACGAAGCATCAGGAATTGTAGGGTATGCGGTAACAACAAGTACCACAGCACCAACAGAGTTTATAAATGTAGCAAATACAAAAACATTTAGTAAAACAGTAGAAAATCAAAAACAAGGAACCACATATTATGTATGGGTAAAAGACCAAGCAGGAAATGTAAGTGCAAGTAAATCAACAGCAACCGGAAAAGTAACAGACTTAACAAGTGCAAATGTAAAATTTAAATATAGTCCAAGCGGATGGACAAATACAGATGTAACAGCAACAGCAAGTACAACAATAACAGGATATACACTACAAACAAGTAAAGACGGAGAAACATGGGAAAGCAAAGCAACACAAACATATAGTAGTAATGGAACAATATATGCAAGACTATGGGACGGAACAAACTTTGGTGGAACAGCAACAGGAAACTTTACAAATATAGACAAGGCAGCACCAACAGTAAGTACAGCACTAAAAACAACAAGTTCAGGAACTAATAGTGTAGCACTAAGTATAGGAGTAACAGATACAAATTCAGGACTAGGAAAAATAGATTGGTATTATGGAACAACAAATAATCCAACAACAAAAGCAGGAACAACACCAGTAACTGCTATGAACACAAGTGCAACAGGACCAACAACAGCACAAACAAAAACATATACAGTAACTGGACTAGCAACAGGAACAACTTATTATTTTAAAGCAATAGTATATGATGTTGCAGGAAACCAAGTATCATCAACTGTAATAAGTGCAAAAACAAATGTAGCTAGCAAAGATATAGGAGATGAAGTAACGGTAGGAGGAGAACAATTTTATGTGCTAAATTGGGATAATAATTTAAATACGGTAGATTTAATATCAAAATATAATTTAAACACTGAAGGAACAGCACAGCAAAATGCTGCATATGAAACAACAGCTTGTGAATTTTCAAGTACAAATTATTGGAGTAGTAGTTTTACAAGTGACCCATTTAATTTAAATGATTTTATAGGATATAAAGCAACAGATGCCATAGGAAAAGCAAAAAGTTATGGAAGAAGTAAAGGGGCAGTTTCAAGTAGACTGTTATCTTATGAAGAGGCTGATGCATTAAAATCAAAAGCAAGTTCAAATACAAAGATTGATACTATGTTATGGGGAAAGGCGAATTCAGCTAATGGTTTTTTGGCTTATTGGCTTGGGTCTGCGAGCAACACTAACTACGTGTGGTACGTGTATGGCAACTTCGGCAGCTTGTACAACTACAACTACAACAGCAGCTACGGCGGGGTGCGCCCAGTTATAACTGTCTTAAAGTCTAAAATATCATAAGTGCCGAAGGCACTAGGCTAGGTGCTAATTTCTGGAAGAAATAGCACCTGCCATATAAATTTTGGGCAACTGCACCAAAATTTATATAAAATGTGCCGTAAGGCACACCGAAGCAGTAATTATGTATATGCAAAATTACTGAGAAAAGGTATTAACAGTTCAGAGAACTTTAATATAGGGCAATACTATGTAAGTCCCGGCTGCGTGTTGCGTGGTTTTGTATTATTGGCTTGGGTCTGCGAACAACACTAACAACGTGTGGAACGTGAATGGCAACAACGGCAACTTGAACAACAACAACTTCAGCAACAGCAACAACAACGGGGTGCGCCCAGCTTTCTATAAAACTAAGGATTACATTACGTAAAAGTGTGTAATGAAAAGATATGGAAAACAAGTATTGTCCTCATCTGTAAAAAGATGAAATATTGTTATGGATGTTAATGGAAGTTAGTAAATACAAAAAATATTGAAGGGTGATGTTAACTAGAACCATAATTGTGTGGAATACTCCACATATTGGGGTGCTATCTATTTTAATATAAGGAAATATATAAATGGAAGAAGATAGATTATTAATAATTACGAAATTAAAAAAGACATATGAATATATACTAAAATCTTTAGAAAATTACCCACACAAATATTTAGAATTTAAAAGACACATAGACAATACAATGTTGGAAATGATAGAACTTTGTTATATTGCAAACAATGGATATGATAGAGAAAAAAATCAAATAATATGCTTATCAAAACTTTCAATGCTAGACTATTATTTAAAATTAAGTTATAAAGAACAAATAATATCAAAGAAAAAATACGAAAGTATTTCTAAGCACTTATTAGAAATAAAATTAATGTTAAGAAGTTGGATAGAATCAAATGAAAAGAGTAAATAACATATATAATAAAATATGTGACATAGATGTAATTATGGACATGTATGATAAAGTAATAAAAACAAACACAAAAAATAAAAAGAAAATACAAAATTTTGAGAATTACTATAGTTGTAATATAGCCAAAATAAAAGAAACGCTAATTACCAAAAGTTATGTGCCTGAAAAATATAATATTTTTTTAGTAAAAGAGCCAAAAACAAGAATAATAATGAGTCAAGAAATAGAAGACAAAATAGTAAATCATCTAGTAGCTAAATACTTTTTAATAGACGTATTTGATAAAACACTACAAGACAGGAACTGTGCAACAAGAAAAGAAAAAGGAACACATTATGTATTACGATTATTCAAAAAAGACTATAATTATTTTAAAAATAAATATGGAAAATTTTATATATTAAAAATGGATATATCAAAATATTTTTATAATTTAGACCACAAAATAATAAAACAACTGATTAGAGAAAAAATAAAAGATAAAAATGCATTAAAAATAATAGACAGTATAATAGATTCAACAAATGAAAAATATATAAACGAAACAATCGCAAAACTAAAGGAGAATGAAAAATTACGAATATTAAATAGTAATAATAAAAATAAAAAAGAACTTTTGCAAGAAATAGAAAAGTTGCCAATATATCAAAATGGAAAGGGTGTATGTATTGGCAATATGGTATCACAAATAGTTGCAACATTTTATCTAGATAAACTAGACAAATATATTGAAAATGTGTTAGGAATAAAAGCGCATGTACGTTATATGGATGATTTCTATTGTATGCATCAAAATAAAAGTTATTTAAAAAGGTGTTTAGAAAAAATAAAAGATTATTTAAAAGAATTTAAATTAACTTTGAATTCTAAAACAAAGATATATAGCAGTACAGAGGGAATAGAAGTTCTAGGATTTGTATTTTATAATAAAGGTTCAAAAATATATATGAAACTAACCAACAAAACAAAGAAAAAATTTAAGGAAAAAATGAAAATTAAAAATTTAGAATATATAAATAATTTGAATTCTAAAGAAGAATATTTAGGCGTAAGAAATAGTTATAGAGGACATTTAAGTTATGGTAATTGTTATTCATTATATAATAAATATGTATTAAATATTTGATTTTAAACTATATTAAAATAGTAAACAAAACAGTCTTATTATTAAAATTTTATAAAAAGAAGAAAGAGGTAATCAAATGAAAAAACAAGAAAAAAGAATGATATTAATATTATTAGCAGTGCTAGCAATAGTAATAATAGCACTTGTAATAAACAAAAACGCAAAAAAAGAAAACAAAGAAAATAAAGCAGAAACAGCAAACAACACAGTAACAGAAGAATTTGTACAAGTACTAGAAGACGGAACAAAATTAAACACAAGTGAACAATTAAACAAAACAAAACAAGTAGGAGCATACAAATTCGAAAACATGCAATTAACAGAACAAGGAAGCCAAACAGTACTATTAGCAGATGTAACAAATACAAGTTCAAGTGCAACAAATATGCAATTATTAGATGTAACACTACTAGACAAAAACGGAAAAGAAATAGTAACAATAGGAGGAATAATCTCACCATTACAACCAGGAGCAAAAACACAATTCAATACAAGCATGACATTAGACTATGCAAACACTTATGACTTTAAAATAACATTAAAATAACAAAAAACAATAAAAAGTACAAGTTTTTTAAAAAGACTTGTACTTTTTACAATTTATAGATATAATAAAAACATCAAAAATAGTATTAAATGAATATTCGTTATTTAATAACAAAAAAGAAAGGAATAAAAAATGAATTTTATAGAATCAATAAAAGAAAGAGCAAGAAAAGAAATAAAAACTATAGTATTGCCAGAAGCAGAAGATATAAGAACATTAAAAGCAACAGAAATAGCAATAAAAGAAAAGTATGCAAATATAATTTTAGTAGGAAATGAAAAAAATATAAAAGAAAAAGCAGAAACAAACAAAATAAACATAGAAGGTGCAGCAATAGTAGATCCACAAACATCACCAGAATATGAAAAATATGCAAATTTATTATATGAATTAAGAAAACACAAAGGAATGACAATAGAACAAGCAAAAGAAATAACATTAAATCCAGTATATTTTGGTATGTTAATGGTAAAAGATGAAGATACTAAAGCAGATGGGTTAGTATCAGGAGCAGCACATTCAACTGCTGACACATTAAGACCAGCACTTCAAATACTAAAAACAGCACCAGACACAAAATTAGTTTCAGCTTTTTTTGTTATGGTTGTACCAAATTGTGAATATGGTTCAAATGGCACATTTATATTTGGAGATGCAGGCTTAAATGCAAATCCAAATCCTGATGAATTATCAGAAATAGCAATATCTTCAAGCAAAAGTTTTAAACAATTAGTAGGAGAAGAACCTAAAGTTGCAATGCTTTCATATTCAACAATGGGAAGTGCTAAATCAGAATTAACTCAAAAAGTAATAGATGCTACTAAATTATTAAAAGAAAAAGAACCAAATATAAAAGCAGATGGAGAATTACAATTAGATGCTGCCATAATACCAGAAATAGCAAAATCAAAAGCACCAGAAAGCACAGTTGCAGGTGAAGCAAATGTATTAATATTCCCAGACTTAGATGCAGGAAATATAGGGTACAAATTAGTCCAAAGACTTGCAAAGGCTGAAGCTTATGGCCCACTATGCCAAGGAATTGCAAAACCTGTAAACGATTTATCAAGAGGATGTAGTTATCAAGATATTGCAGGAGTTATTGCAATAACAGCAGTTCAAGCACAAAAATAATGTCCAAAAGGGACGGTTCTTTTTGGACACTTTTGGATAAGGGAGGTTATATATATGAAAGTATTAGTATTGAATTCAGGAAGCTCATCATTAAAGTATCAAGTAATTGATATGGATACAGAAAAGATGTTAGTAAAAGGATATTTTGAAAGAATAGGACAACAAAATTCTTTTTTAACACATAAAGTAAATGGAATAAAACATAAATTTGAAAAAAGTGTAGCAAATCATGAACAAGCATTGGAATTTGTATTCACAAGATTAACAAATGACCATTATGGTGTAATTAAAAGCTTAGATGAATTAGGTGGAATTGGGCACAGAGTTGTCCAAGGTGGAGAAAAATATTCTCAACCTGTAATAATTACAGAGGATGTTATAGCAGAGATTGAAAAGTGTAGTGATTTAGCGCCTCTACATAATCCAGCAGCAATTTTAGGAATAAATGCTTGTAAAAAAATAGCACCTAATATTCCAATGGTTGCAGTATTTGATACAGCATTTCACCAATCAATTCCAAAGGAAAGATATATTTATCCAATACCGTATGAATATTATAAAAAATATGGTATTAGAAAGTATGGAGCTCATGGAACATCACATGAATATGTTGCACATCGAGTTGCAGAAATAATGAAAAAAGATATTAAAGATTTAAAAATAGTAAATTGTCATTTAGGACAAGGAGCAAGTGTATGTGCTATTCAAAATGGTAAATCTGTAGAAACAAGCATGGGACTTACACCACTTGGTGGAATACCAATGGGAACAAGAAGTGGAGATTTGGACCCATCAGTTGTGACATATTTAATGAAAAAAGAAAACTTAACACCACAAGAAATGGAAGACATATTAAATAAAAAATCTGGAGTTTATGGTATGTCAAGAGGAGTATCAGTAGACTTTAGAGATATAGAAAATGAAGCTTTGGCTGGTGGAACACATGCACAAATGGCTTTAGATATATATCATTATCTAACAGCATCATATGTTGCAAAATGTGCAGTAGCTATGGGAGGAATAGATGTACTTACATTTACAGCAGGTGTTGGAGAAAAAGGACCAATATCTAGAAAAGCAATCTGCGACCAACTTGAATTCTTTGGAGTAAAAATAGATGATGAAAAAAATAAAATCAGAGGCGAAGAAGTTGAAATATCAGCAGAAGATTCAAAAGTTAAAGTCTATGTTGTTCCAACAAATGAAGAATTAATGATTGCGAGGGGATTGAGGGACGTTCTTTCAAATCCCTAAATTCAGGGATAAGGGGACAGCCCTTCCTGTGATTTCAATTTCATAGATTTGAGGATTATGGGGCAGTACGTGAATTATAAAAATAGGAGGTAAATTAAAAATGAAAATATTAGTATTAAATTGTGGTAGTTCATCACTAAAATATCAATTAATTAACATGGAAACAGAAGAAGTAATGGCTTCTGGAAAGTATGAAAGAATAGGAGAAGCAGAGGCATTTATAACTCACAAAGTAAATGGACAAAAAATAGAAATAAAAAATCCAGCATATAATCATTCAGAAGCAATAGACTTTACATTAAAACAATTTACAAATCCAGAATACAAAGTAATAGATAGCTTAGACGAAATAAATGCAATTGGACACAGATTAGTTCATGGTGGAGAAAAAATTGCAGAATCTGTTATAATTGATGACAATGTCGTAAAAGTTCTAGAAGAATATACAGATTTAGCACCTTTACACAACCCTGCTTGTATATTAGGAATAAAAGCATGTCAAGAAGTTATGCCAGGAAAACCAATGGTAGGAGTATTTGATACAGCATTCCATCAAACAATGCCAAAAGATAAATTTATTTATCCAATACCATATGAATATTACAAAAAATATGGAGTAAGAAAATACGGATTCCATGGAACATCACATATGTTTGTTTCACAAAGACTTGCAGAGATTGAAAACAAACCATTAGAAGGTACAAAAATTGTAACATGTCATTTAGGACAAGGTTCAAGTATATGCGCTATAAAAGATGGAAAATCAGTAGATACAAGTATGGGATTAACACCACTTGGTGGACTTCCAATGGTTACAAGAAGTGGAGATTTAGATCCATCAGTTGTAACATATATTATGAAAAAAGAAAACTTAACACCTGCACAAATGGAAGATTTATTAAATAAAAAATCAGGACTTTCTGGTATGTCAGGATTAGTTCCAGACTTTAGAGAAATAGAAATTGCTTCAAATGAAGGACAACCAGATGCTAAAATTGCAGTTGAAAACTTTAATTATACAATTGCAAGTTATGTTGCAAAATATGCAGTTGCAATGAATGGTGTTGATTATATTATATTTACAGGTGGAATTGGCGAAAATCAAATTAATATCCGTAAAGGTATTTGCCAAAAGCTAGAATTTATGGGCGTTAAATTAGATGTTGACGCTAATAATATGAGAGGAGAAGAAAAAGTTATTTCTACTCCAGATTCTAAAATTAAAGTTTATGTTATTCCTACAAACGAGGAATTGATGATAGCTAAAGAAACTTTAAGGTTGGTAAAATAATTAAAGTAAAAAAAGTAAGACAGTAAATGCCTTACTTTTTTTACAATTTTTAATGATAATTTTACGGAATGTGAATTGTAACAATTTTATATAAAATCAATTAATAATTTTTGTTAAAACTATTGATAAATAGGCAAAAAAAGTATAAAATTAGACAGACAAATGCAATAATTAAAAATAAACTTTTATACAACCTAAAAAGGAGAAAACAAAGTATGAAAAAATTACTATTTGGAGCATATTCATTAGACTTAGGTGGAATAGAAAAAGCACTTGTAATACTAGTAAACAAATTACAAGAAAAAGGCTATGATATAACACTAGTACTAGAAAAAAAACAAGGTATATTTTTAAACGAAATAAACCCACAAATAAAAATAATAGAATATGCACCATCAGATAGCAAAAATATAATACAAAGAAAACTAATAAATTTATTTAAAAGAATTAAGTTTACAATAAAACATAAAAACAAATTTGACTTTTCTGCATGTTTTGCAACATACTCTTTACCAGCATCATTTGTAGCTAGAACTGCATCACAAAATTGCTATTTATGGGGACATGCAGATTATTTATCATTATTCCATGGAAATGAAACTGAAATGAAAAAGTTCTTTATAGATAGAAATTATAATCAATTTAGAAAAGTAGTTTTTGTTTCTAAAGAAGGAAAAGAAAGCTTTATAAAAGCATTTCCAGAAATGAAAGAAAGAACAATGGTATGCAACAACTTGATAGATGCTAAAAAAATCATAAAAATGTCTGAAGAAAAAGTACCAGAAGAAGACCTAAAAATAATAAAGAAAAATAACGATTGCAAAATAACTACTTTTATAAATGTTGGAAGACATGAAGAAAGACAGAAAAAACTAAGTAGACTAATAGATGCCGCTTCTTTATTAAAAAAAGATAATTTGAATTTTCAAATACTATTTATTGGAGATGGACCACAAACAGAAGAATACAAAAAACAAGTAAAAGAAAAACAACTTGAAAATAACATCCTATTCTTGGGAAGAAAACAAAATCCATATCCATATTTTAAAATATCAGATTGTGTAGTACTAACATCAGATTACGAAGGATATCCAGTAGTATTTTTGGAAAGTTACATACTAGAAAAACCAATAATAACAACAAAAGTATCAGATTATAAAGAAGTAGAAAACAAATATGGATATGTAACAGAAAAAAGCACAAAAGACATATACGAAAAAATGAAACTTTTTATAGTAAATGGATTTGAAATAAAAGAAAAATTCGACTATAAACAATATAATAAAGAAATACTTGAAAAAATCGAAAAACTATTTTAAACAAAGCATATAAGTAGAAAAAATGAAAGGATAACTAAAATGCCAAAAGTAAGTATAATAGTACCATTTTATAATGTAGAAAAATACATAGAAAAATGTTTACAAACACTTGTAGATCAGACATTAGAAGATATAGAAATAATACTTGTAAATGATGGTTCTAAAGATAAAACTATAGATATAGTAAAAAAATATCAAGAAATGTATCCAACAAAAATTGTTTATTTAGAAAAAGCAAATGGAGGACTTTCAGATGCAAGAAATTATGCTATTCCATATGCCAAAGGGGAATATATAGCATTTTTAGATTCAGATGACTATGTAGAAACAACAATGTATCAAGAAATGTATGAAATAGCAAAAAAAGAAAATAGCGATATGGTAGAATGTAATTTTATATGGGAATATCCAAATAAGTCCAGAATAGATGTAGGAACAACATATAATGGCAAACATGAAATGCTGGAAAAAGTAAGAGTAGTAGCTTGGAACAAACTAATAAAAAGAGAAATATTAGAAAAATCAAAAGTTCAGTTCCCAAAAGGATACAGATACGAAGATGTAGAATTTACATACAAATTAATACCATATTTAGAAAAAGTATCATTTTGTAAGACTCCAATGGTACATTACATACAAAGAATAGGTTCTATAACAAATATCCAAAACAAAAGAAATGCAGAGATATTTGACGTAATGGAACATGTAATAGAATATTACAAGAAAAATAATATGTATACAGAATATTATAAAGAATTAGAATATGTATATGTAAGATACGCATTTTGCAGTTCATTTTTAAGAATAGTAAAGATAAAAGACTCAAAAATAAGAAAAGAATTATTAGAAATGACATGGAACAAGGTATATACAAATTTTCCTGATTGGAAGAAAAATGAAATACTAAACAAAAGCAAAAACAAGAAAAATTTATATTTAAAATCTATAAATAAAACCACATATAAAATTTATGCAACTATATTATCAATAATAATGAAAAGGAAATAAATATGAAAAATAAAATAAAATTAGAAAATATAATGTGTGCATTTATAATTTTATGTCCAATATTAGACATGACAAGTTTTATATTTAGAAACACATTTAATACAAAATTATCACCATCAACAATAATAAGACCATTAATACCAACACTTGTGATATTATATCTTTTTATAAAAAAAGACAAAAAATTCAAAAAAAATTTATTAATAACAGGATTAGTGTATGCAGTATATGCACTAATACATATCTATTTGTTTTCTAAAGTAAAAACAGGGATGAGTTTTGGAACAGAGACACACGAATTACAATATATAATAAACTATACATTTATGATAATAAACTTAATTATATTTACAGTGGTTTTTAAAGAAGAAAATATAGACAAAATGAAAAAAAGTGTTTTAATAGCAGCAGGAATATATATAATTTCAATATATATATCAATACTTACAAAAACGTCATCACATACATATATAGAAGGTATGGGCTATAAAGGTTGGTTTGAGTCTGGAAATAGTATAAGTGCAATATTATTATTAACAATGTTTATATATTTGCCATATGTAAAGAACAAAAAATATAGAAAATTTGTAATTCCTATATTAGTATTAGTTGGAATATTTTTAAGTATGTTAATAGGCACAAGAGCTGGTTTATTTGGATTTATAATCATAATTGCTTTATATATGGGTATTGAAGTATTATTTAATATTTTAAAAAATGAGAAAATAGATAAAAAGTTTTTTATAATTGGAATTACTGGTATTGCTATAATTATTTTAATTATTATAGGATGTGGTTCAACAACATTGCAAAGAAGAAAACACTTAAAAGATATTGAATCTGATATAATCGATGAAACAAGTCAAGAAAATGCACATATAACTGGAAGTACATTAAAAATTAAAGAACAAATAGAAAAAAATGAAATTGAAGAAGGATATATGTCTGAAGCACAAAAACAATCAATATTAGATTTGTATAATATAGCAAATAAGCTACAAGTTAAGAACAATGACCAAAGAATGCAACAACTAATTTATAATGTTGTATTAATAAAAAATCAAAAAAGTATTTTAATGATATTATTTGGAAATGGATATGTTGCAAACTTCTGTGAATTAGTACTTGAAATGGAATTAGTTTCAATGTTATTAAATTTTGGAGTAATAGGATTTTTACTATATATGGGTCCATTTTTAGCAATATTTTTATCAAGCTTATATTATGGAATAAAATATATAAAACAAATTGATAGTGAATATGTATTTTTATGGTTTGGCTCAGCTATGGCATTTGCTTTATCATTATTATCTGGATATACATTTTTCAGTTCTTCTTCAGTAATAATGATAATTTCAATAAATACAATATTATTTATTAAAATGCAAAAAATTAAAAGAGAAAATATAGAGCAAGATGTAAAATTGAAAGGGATAAAATAATGAAGAAAATTTTATTTGGAATAACAGGATTAACTCTTCGGAGGAGCAGAAAGAGTTTTGGTAGATTTGGCAAATGAATTATCTAAAAAATATGATGTTACAATATTTACATTATATGGTGGTGGAGAATTAGAAGGACAATTATATACTAATGTAAAACATAAAACATTGTATAAAGAAAAATACAATAATTTATCAAATTTAAAGAAAAAAATTATACCATTAAAAATACTTTTTATAAAAAAACATATTTATAAGAAATATATAAAAAGAGATTATGATGTAGAAATAGCCTTTTTAGAAGGCCCTATAACTAGATTATTTAGTGTAAAAAATAAAAAAACAAGAAAAATTGCTTGGGTTCATAATGATATTTCATTAGTATTTGGA
>OLGH01002005.1_pt1 | contig 17340 bp, 11 predicted proteins | sample 1604851 | NCBI WGS metagenome assembly OLGH01 (sample SAMEA3888894, study PRJEB22519) | human gut metagenome | biome: human gut; feature: human-associated habitat; material: faeces | place: Denmark | collected 2010 | reverse complement strand
CGCAGCCGCCGGAGCGGTGCTTAAGCCGTAAGGCGGGAATTATGCGGTATTGCCTAAAGAAGCGTTCAGAGAAATAAGAGAGGGAAACACTGTAACATGGCACAATCTCGTTCCGGTAAAAAATCAACAAAGAACTTCTCCGGCAAAAAAGGCACCGCCACCTCCCGGGGCACGGGCCGCAGCAGCACCGGGCGCTCCGCATCCGCGCGCAGCAGTGCGGCCTCCCGCAGCCGTCAGCCGTCCCGCCGTGCCCAGCGCCGCGCCGAGACCCCGAACCTGGCCCGCAGCATCCTGCTGGTGGGGCTGGGTCTGCTTTGCGTTGCGCTCGTGCTTGTGCCCGGGCAGAATCTTTGGCGCACGCTGCGCAGCTGGTACTTTGGCGTTTTCGGTATCACGACTTATCTGGTCGGACCGTTCCTGCTGTACCTGGCCTACCTGCTGGCCACCGGCTACCGCGTCGCGCTGTTTGCGGGCAAGGTATCGCTGATGGGCGTGCTCTGCTCCAGCGTGCCGGTCATCTTCTCCAAGCTCAATATTGAGAACCTCAAGGTCGGGGAGATCGTCAAGATGCTCTTTACCCGCGGCGGCACCTACTTCTGGGAGGGCGGCGTCCTCGGTGCGCCCATCGGTGCCACGCTGCTGGCGCTGTTCGGGCGTCCCGCCTCCAACATTATCATGCTGCTCATCTTCCTGCTGGGGCTGATGTTCTTCTTTGCCATCACCCCCGCGGACGTCGTTCTGTTTGTAGACGGCCAGTACAAGACCCTGCAGGCCAAGCGCGAGGAGCGCGCCGCAGCCGAGACCGCCTACGACACCCGCCTGTTTGACCAGGAGCCCGAGGAGGAGAGCGTCGAGAATTTGACCGGTGCGCTGCCGGGCAGCAGCCGCCCGCACCATCCGGTTTACGACGTCATCGCGGACACGAGCCGTTTCCCGAAACAGACCCCGCCCGTCCCGCAGCGTCAGACCGCCTGCACGCCCCCCGTGACACCTGCTGTGCCCGAGGCACCGTTTGCCGCCAAGCCCGCCGCCCAGACCCATGCGTCGTTTGACGTGGATCTTGGCCCCAGTGCAGGGGAAAACGCCCGCCAAAAGGCCGTCAGCGATGACCCGCTGGAGCCGGTCAGCATCGGCCCGGGCGGCACGTTCGGTATGGATCCGCTGTCCAACCGGGCCAACAGCACACTGCGCCACACCCAGCCCCAGCCTGCTCCCGCACCGAAGGAGGATTTTGAGCTGCAATTGCAGCCTGCCTCAGAGCCTGTCGCGCCGGTGTACAGCACCCCGCTGACCCCGGTCACGCCCGCGCCCGCCGCACAGGCGTCCCCCGCGCCGCAGGACGAGCTGGATGCGCTCATCAACCGCGCTGTCAGCGGCCACGCGCCTTACTATACGCCGCAGGAGGTCAGTGCCGAGACAACGCTGGATCTGCCGCAGCCTACCGAGTTTGAGACCCCGCTGACGCCTGTCCCGCAGGAGCCCAAATTTGACACGCCTCTCATTCCCGTGGAGGACGAGCCCGAGCCGATCCCTGTCGAACTGCCGCAGCTGGATATGACAGGCCGTGTGCAGGGCGATACGATGGTCCTTTCTCCGGCTGATCTTGCTGCACAGATGGCCGCAGACGCTGCGCCGCTGGGTACGCCCGCCCCCGCAGCTGTGCCCGCCGCACCGGAGGCCCCCGCTGTTTCCGCCCCGATCCCGACACTGGGCGGCAGCTTCAGCGATACCGGCAGTGCGGTCAGTGCTGCCTGGCAGTCCGGGCGCTCTGTCTCCGAAATGCTGGATGATATGCTGGCCGAGACACCCGCCGCCCCTGCCCAGCCTGTTGTTGAGGCTCCGGCCCCGGCAGCCGATCCCTACACCGCCGCACCGGCTGCCGCCCCGCAGCCGTACCAGTCTGCCCCTGCCATGACCCGCCCTGCGGCGGAAACGACCCAGAGCAGCTTCACTGTGCCCCGGCAGGGGGAGGCTGCCCGCGTGCAGGTCAGCACCGCTGTCGGCAACTCTGCCGGTGCGCCCATCCATACGCCGCCCTGTGCGGCCAAGGCCGACCCCAATGCCATGCGTCTGCCCACCTCGGAGGAGCAGCCGCCGGAGCCCTACTGCTATCCGTCGCTGAATCTCTTTAACGCCACGCGCCCCGACGACGAGGCCGGGGCCGCCCGCGAAATGAAGAAAAACGCGGACATTCTGGTCAACACGCTGGACAGCTTCGGCGTCAAGACGACGATGCTCGACATCTGCCGCGGCCCGTCCGTCACCCGGTATGAGCTGCAGCCCCAGGCCGGTATCAAGGTCAGCCGCATCACAAGCCTGGCCGACGACATCGCCCTGAACCTGGCCACCGCGGGTGTGCGCATTGAAGCGCCCATCCCCGGCAAGCCCGCCGTCGGCATCGAGGTTCCGAACAAGATCCGCTCCACCGTCAACATCCGTGCAGTCTTTGAATCCCAGAATTATATCAACATGCGCAGCCCGCTGACGATGGCTCTCGGCAAGGACATTGCCGGTACGGCGCAGGTCGCAGATCTCTGCAAGATGCCCCATCTGCTGATTGCCGGTTCCACTGGCAGCGGTAAATCCGTCTGCGTCAACTCCATTATCATCAGCTTCCTGTTCCGCTCCGGCCCCGAGGATGTCAAGCTCATTCTGATCGACCCGAAGGTCGTCGAGCTGGCCGAGTACAACGGCATTCCGCACCTGTTGATGCCCGTCGTCACCGAGCCGCGCAAGGCTGCCGGTGCGCTGGGGGCCAGCGTGGCCGAGATGGAGCGCCGCTACAAGCTCTTTGCCGAGAACAACGTCCGCGAGATCAAGGCCTACAACAAGCTGGCCGCCCAGACCGGCATGGAGCACCTGCCCTATATCGCCATCGTCATTGACGAGCTGGCCGACCTGATGATGGTCGCGGGCAAGGAGGTCGAGGACTATATCTGCCGCATCGCGCAGAAGGCCCGCGCTGCCGGCATCCACCTGATCGTTGCGACCCAGCGCCCCAGCGTGGACGTCATCACCGGCCTTATCAAGGCCAACATCCCCAGCCGTATCGCCTTTGCCGTTTCCAGCCAGATCGACAGCCGCACCATTCTGGACAGCGGCGGTGCTGAAAAGCTGCTGGGCAACGGTGATATGCTCTTCCTGCCCGTCGGCGCGTCCAAGCCCGTGCGTGTGCAGGGCACCTTCGTGACCGATGAGGAGATCGGCGCGGTGCTGAGCTTTATCAAGTCCACCTCTACCGCCCAGTACGATGAAGAAATGATTGCCGAAATGGAGCGCCGTGCCGTTGCCGAAAAGGGCAGCAAGAAGGGCGGCGACGATGACGGAGACGGCGGCGGTGCACTGGATGCTATGTTTGAGCAGGCTGTTGAGTGCGTTATTGAGGCCGGACAGGCCAGCACCAGCCTTTTGCAGCGCCGCTGCAAGCTGGGCTACGCCCGCGCCGCCCGCATCATGGACCAGATGGAGCAGGAAAAGATCATCGGCCCCTATGAGGGTGCCAAGCCCCGCGCCGTGCTTGTGACCAAGGCCGAGTGGGAGGAGCGCAAGCTGAACGGCCAGTATGACGGGTAAGCGCTTTGCCCGCCTGGCCGCGGCGGTTGCCGTCTGCTTGTTGGTGCTTGCCGCGTTCGTCGTCCAGCTTTTGGGCGGCAGGGGCAGCGTTCCCGGCTGGCAGCAGCTGCGCGCCGCGCTCGGCGTACCGCTCCAAACCGAGGAAAGCGCTCCGCAGACTGCGGACGGCAGCACCGTCGTGTATGTGCTGGATGTCGGGCAGGGCGATGCCGTGCTGCTTTGTCAGGACGGTGCGTACTGCCTGATCGACACCGGTCCCGTCGAGGCTGAGGACGCGCTGCTCTATGACCTGGACGTGCTGGGTGTGCCGTCGCTTGACTATCTTGTGCTGACCCATCCCCACGCAGACCACACCGGCAACGCCCGCGCGGTGCTGCGCACCCTCCCGGTCAAGACCCTGCTGCTGCCGCTGTGGCAGCCCACGGCGGATGAGACCGCCGACTGGCCGCGCCATCTCGCAGAGCTGGCCGCCGACAGCGGAGCAGAAATTCTCACAGCAGAAGCCGGAGAGGAATACCCGCTTGGCAGCGGCAAGCTGCAAATTTTGCAGGGCGGCAGCGAGGATGCCGACAGCGTCAACGATGCCTCGCTCTGCACGCTGTTCACGGCGGGCGATTTCCGCTTTCTCGATACCGGCGACGCAGAGGCAGACGCCGAGCAGCGTCTGGTCGATACCTACGGCCCGACCCTGCATGCCACTCTTTTCAAGGCGGGGCATCACGGGTCCTACACCTCCAACAGCCCGACCTTTATGCAGGCAGTCCGGCCCGAGGCCGTGGCCGTCAGCTGCGGGCTGCACAACGATTACGGCCATCCGCACCGCGCTGCCCTGCAAAATTACGCAGAGGTCGGTGCCGAGGTATGGCGCACTGACCTGGAGGGCAGCCTCACCTTCATCTGGCAGAACAACACCCTCAACGTGGAAACTTCCGCGGACTCCGCCGATTTTGCGGCGTAAAAATAAGGAGTAGAAAATGACGATTACGGAACAGTTCAAAGCCAAACGCTGCGTTTTCTCTATCGAATGCTTTCCGCCGAAACAGACCACCCAGATGGATAAACTCAAGGACACCCTGCGCCAGATGCAGGCCATGGACCCCGGCTTCATCAGCGTCACCTTCGGTGCGGGCGGCTCCGCGGGCGGCGTCTCCACCGCGGAGGTAGCCGACTACATTCAGAACGAGCTGCATGTCCCCACGCTGGCGCACCTGATCTGCATGGGCAACGACGAGACCCGTGCAGCGGAGATTTTGGATCAGCTGGAATCTGTCGGCGTCCGGGATGTGCTGGCCCTGCGCGGGGACCGCACCCCGTCCCGCCCGGACAGCCCCGACTTCAAACACGCCAGTGACCTGACGTCCTTTATCAAATGGAAGAAGCCGGAATTTTCCGTTCACGGTGCCTGCTACCCGGAGGGCCACCCCGAGGCCGACAGCCTGCTGCATGACGTTGAGAACCTGCGCATCAAGCAGGCCGCTGGTGCCGAGCACCTGCTGACCCAGCTTTTCTTTGACAACATGCACTTTTACCGCTTTCTGAATCTGGCACGCCGCGCAGGCATCACGCTGCCGGTCTCTGCCGGTGTCATGCCCATCGTCAAGCGCAGCCAGATCGAACGCACCGTTTCGCTTTCTTCGGCCAGCCTGCCGTCTGAGTTCACCCGTATGATCTCCCGCTATCAGGACGACCCGGCCAGCCTGTACGACGCCGGTATCGACTACGCCGTCAGGCAGCTGCGCGACCTCATTGAGGGCGGCGCAGACGGCATCCACCTGTACGCAATGAATGACGCCGCCGTGGCCGCGAAGGTCTACGACGGCATCAGGGATCTGCTGTAATGGAGTGCCGCAAGCCCGCCGCCATTGACCGCGCCACGGCGCTGCGCTACATGGGTGCGTCCGGCTGGACGCCCGATGCCGCCACCGCGGCCCTGCTGGACAAGGCCGAGCAGACCGTGCTGACCGCTGCTGCGCCGCGTGCGGTGTACCGCCGTCTGCCGCGCACCGCCCTGCCGCTGGAAAACTGCGGCAGCGACCTGACGCGCCATCTGCAGGGCTGCGACGAGCTCCTTCTGCTGGCAGCGACCCTCGGGGCCGAGGTGGACAAGCTTTTGCGCCGCATAGAACTGACTGACATTGCCCTGGCCGCCGCGGCAGACGCGCTGGCCTCGGTACTTTTGGAACAGGTCTGTGACGAGCTGGAGAACGAAATACGCACTCAGATCGAGGCGCAGGGTGTCTTTATGACCGGGCGCTACGCGCCGGGCTACGGTGACTGCCCGCTGGAGCTGAACGACGCGCTCTGCCTTGCGGCGGACACGGTGCGCGGCTGCGGCCTGGCCGTGACGCCCCAGCACCTTTTGACCCCCCGCAAGAGTACCACCGCCATTTTAGGCATTGCCGACCATCCCGTGACCGGCACCCGCGCAGGCTGTGCGACCTGCCATTTAAAGGAGACCTGCTCGTTCCGCAAGCGCGGCACGACCTGTTTCACACAAGACTGATAGGGGAGAAGCGTATGCAGATTCGTGAAGTTTTTGACCGCAAGCGGTTTGTTTTTCTGGACGGCGGCATGGGCACCCAGCTGCAGGCACGCGGTCTGCAGCCCGGGCAGAAGCCCGAGCTCGCCGCGCTGGAAATGCCGGAGGTCTTAACGGCCATCCACACTGACTACGCCAACGCGGGCGCGGATATTCTGCTGGCAAATACCTTTGGTGCCAACGCCAAGAAGCTGACCGGCTGCGGCCACACGGTGGAGGAGGTCGTTTCCGCTTCCATCGCCTGTGCGCGCAAGGCCGCCGAGACCACCGGCGCGTGTGTGGCGTTGGACATCGGCCCTCTGGGTGAGCTGCTCGTCCCCGCGGGCACGCTGGCGTTTGAGGATGCCTACAATGAGTTTGCACAGGTCATACGCGCCGGTGCGGCGGCAGGGGCTGACCTCGTCTTTTTGGAGACGATGACCGACCTGTATGAGCTGAAGGCCGCCATCCTCGCCGCCAGGGAAAACTGCGATCTGCCTGTTTTCACCTCAATGAGCTTTGAGAGCCGCGGGCGCACCTTCACGGGCTGCACCGTCGAAAGCTACGCCGTCACGGCAGCGGGTCTCGGCGCGGACGCCGTGGGCATCAACTGTTCGCTCGGCCCCAAGGAGATTCTGCCTTTCGCGCAGCGCCTCTGCCGCAGCGTGCCCGCAGGTGTTCCGGTCTTTGTCAAGCCGAACGCCGGTCTGCCGAACCCCGACGGCAGCTACAATCTCGACCCGGATGAATTTGCCGCCGAGATGAAGGAGTACGCCGCCATCGGCGTTTCGATGGTCGGCGGCTGCTGCGGCACGACGCCCGCGTTTATCGCCAGGCTGCATGAGACCTTCAGCCCGCTGACCCCGGCTGACAAGATCCCCATCCGCCGCAGCTGTCTGTGCACGCCGGTCCGCTTTGTGGAGGTCGACGGCATCACTGTGGTGGGGGAGCGCATCAATCCCACCGGCAAAAAGCGGCTGCAGCAGGCCCTGCGGGACGGCGACAGCGCCTACCCCTGCACTCAGGCTGTGGCCCAGGCCGAGGCCGGTGCGCAGGTGCTCGACGTCAACGCGGGCCTGCCCGGCATCGACGAAGCCGCCACGCTGGAGCAGCTTGTCAAGGATTTGCAGGCTGTCACCGACCTGCCGCTGCAGCTCGACTCCTCGAATCCCGAGGCCCTGTCCCGTGCGCTGCGCATCTACAACGGCAAGCCCATCGTCAACTCGGTCAACGGCGAGCCGGAGACGCTGGAAAAGATTCTGCCGCTCTGCAAAAAGTACGGCGCCGCCGTCGTCGGCCTGGCGCTGGACAAGGGCGGTATCCCGCCGACAGCCGCGGGCCGCTTTGCGATTGCTCAACGCATTGTCGCCGCTGCCAACGCCGCCGGTATCCCGAATGAGGACATCTACATTGACTGCCTGACGCTGACCGCCAGCGCCCAGCAGGAGGGTGCCGTCCAGACGCTGGAGGCTCTGTCCCGCTGCAAGCGTGAGCTGGGCGTGCGCACTGTGCTGGGCGTGTCGAACATCAGCTTCGGCCTGCCGTGCCGCGGCTACCTGAACACAACGTTTTTGACGATGGCCATGTCTGCCGGGCTCGACCTTGCCATCATGAATCCCAACACGCCGGAAATGATGGCTGCCGTGCGCGCCTACCGCGTGCTGACCTCGCAGGATTTACAGAGCACCGACTACGTTGCCGCCTATGCCGATGTGCAGATCCAGACGACGCAGACGAGCAAGTCCGCCGCCACCGTGGCCGAGGTCGGCGCCGCCGCACCGGGCGGGGACGCCCTGTTTGAGGCTGTGCGCCGCGGCCTGAAGGCCGAGGCTCGCGCCGCCGCGGACGCCGCGCTGACAATGCGCGAACCGCTGGACGTAGTGAATGTCTCGCTGATCCCCGCACTGGACGCCGTGGGCGACGGCTTTGAGAAAGGCACGGTATTCCTGCCGCAGCTTTTGCAGGCCGCCACCGCCGCGCAGGCTGCGTTCGAGGCCATCAAGGCCAAAATTGCTGCCTCCGGCCAGGCGCAGGGCAGCAAGGGCAAGATCGTCATTGCCACAGTCAAGGGCGACGTGCATGACATCGGCAAGAACATTGTCCGTGTCATCCTCGAAAATTACGGCTATGACGTGCTCGACCTCGGGCGCGACGTTGACCCCGAGCGTGTCGTAGAGGCCGTGCGCCAGACCGGTGCAAAGCTCGTCGGCCTGTCGGCCCTGATGACGACCACCGTTCCCAATATGCAGGCCACGATCGAGGCCCTGCATGCCGCGCACCTTGACTGCAAGGTCATGGTCGGCGGCGCGGTGCTGACGCCCGACTACGCCCGGGACATCGGTGCCGACTACTACTGCAAGGATGCCAAGGCCAGCGCTGATTTGGCTAAGCAGCTTTTAGGCTGATTGTATAGAGCCGCGTTTCACGAAGAAACGCGGTTTTTTGCACAATTGTAAAATCTTACCTTTGTCAGCAAATCACCATTGCAGGGAAGTTCCAATTGATGTATAATAGTTGTGTTTATTGTTTTTGGACATTTTCCTTTATTTGTCTGTTTTAGGAGCGTATCTTTTGAAGCACATAGCCAAAATCGCAGCGTTCACCGCGATTTTTCTGATTATAAATCTGATTCTCTGCGGCTTTATGCCGCCCGATAACGGTTCCAGCCTTGACATGTGGCGCAGCTACCACCAAAAGCAGTCCATTGACATTGCCGTCATTGGCTCTTCGCTGGCTTCCTGCGCCCTGCCCGAAGAAGATCTCGCCGCCGCAACAGGGGAGAACGTTGCATTGATGGCAACAAACGCCCAAAGCTTGGATATGTCGCAGATCGCGCTGGAGACCCTGCTTCGGGAGCATTCTCCCCGGTATGTGATCCTTGTCATGGATCTGACCAACATGACAGGCAAACCCTATGCCAAAGCCCAAAAGGCTTTTTTATATGCAGAGCTGCAGACGGACTCCTGGAAGGATAAGCCCGCTGACCTGCTGCGCTACATGACCAGCCGTGATAACTTTACAGGTGCAGATTCCCTGAATGCGCTTTTTCCCTGGCAGAGCGGCAGTTGGCCCACCGACTGGCCCGCTACGATCCAACAGAAGTGGAATGCCGTGCTGAATCGTCTGTCGCACCGGCGCGGTGCGGCCCATGCCCAGCCGGAGGATGCCGCGGTCATCAACTTTGACACTGTTGGTGCGGAGAACACCTGGAACCAGAACGCCCACGACTTTAGCGCGCAGCACATTGAGGAGCTGACCTCCATGCTGCAGCTCTGTCAGGAGAACGGCACACGCCTTTTGCTCATCAGCGCGCCCAAGACCACGCTGGATGTCGTGAGCTACGAGACGTATTTTGACGACTACGCCTACTTCAAGCAGCTGGCAGCGGAGTATGGGGCTTCCTATTATGACTTTAACCTTGCAAAGCCGGAGCTGTTTGAGAACAAAGAGCCTGACTATCACAAGGATTTCACCCACATGAATGCTGTCGGCGGGCATGCGTTCAGCCTGAGCATGGCAAAGTTTCTGGCCATGCTGGACGCCGGGCAGGATGTGGAATCGTTGTTCGAGACGCCGTCAGAATATCTGGCTGCTGTAAACTATATCACCAACGTCTACCTGACGCCAGAGGTTCACCCGGACAAGATTTTGCTGCTGGCCGGTTCCTACCACGGTCCGTCCGTACAGGCTGAATACGAGTTCTGGGTCAAAGCGCCGGGGGAGAGCGAATACAGCCGGTTTTCCGCGTATTCTACCCGCTCCTGGACCGAGTACGCAGCGGCGGAGCACGGCACCTACCAGTTCCGCGTGAATGCCCGTATTGTTGGTTCTTCCGCCGATTTTGAGCGATATTATGAATGTTCTGTCGATTTTTGATTTTGTGGATGGTGTAGTGTGGAAATCTATTCCCTGAGTTTCTTCCTGCTGGTCAGCGTTGGACTCATTTTATATTATACTGTTTTCAGCCGTTGCCAATGGATCTGCCTGTTGGGGTTGAGCCTGCTGTTTTTTACCGCCAGCGGCTGGAAGGGCCTTGTTTTTCTGCTTTTCACTGCGTTGACGATCTGGCTCGGCGGCTTGCAGCTGGCAAAGCTGGATGCCGATTCCGCCGCGCGGCGAAAGGCTCCGGGCATAACCAAGGACGAAAAAAAGGCCATCAAAGCACAGGCGGTGCGCTGCAAAAAATGTCTTGTTGCTGCTGTGCTGACTGCCAACTTTCTTGTGCTTGGCTACTTCAAATACTGGTCCTATTTTGCGGAGCTGCTCTCCGGTGCATTTTCGGCCACAGCGCCGTCCTCACTGGGGCTGGTCATGCCGCTTGGCATCAGCTTTTACACGTTTCAGGCCGTCGGTTATCTGATTGACTGCTACCGTGGTCGGCACCCGGCAGAGAAAAACTACGTCCGCTTTCTGCTTTTCATCAGCTTTTTCCCGCAGCTGATCCAGGGCCCCATCAACCGCTACGGAGAGATGGCCCCGCAGCTCACTGCCCGTCACATCTGGAACTGGGAGCGTACCAAGCGTGCACTGTTCCTGTTTCTGTTCGGTGCAATGAAGAAATATGCCATCGCAAACCTGACCGCCCCGACGATTGCCGCCATCCTCGACGGCAATGACCCCAAGCTGGCCGGTTCTATGGCACTGCTGGCCATTTTGCTGTACTCGCTGCAGCAGTATGCAGATTTTTCCGGCGGCATTGATATGGTATTGGGTGTTGCGCAGCTGTACGGCATTGAGATGATGCCCAACTTCCGGCAGCCGTATTTTTCTACCTCGCTGGGGGATTTCTGGCGGCGCTGGCATATTTCGCTGGGTGCGTGGATGCGTGATTACCTGTTCTATCCCTTTGCACTGACCAAGTCGATGCAGCGCTTCGGCAAGTGGGCCACATCGCATTGGGGCAAGCATTTTGGCCGTGTGCTGCCCGCTGCAGTCGCCAACCTGCTTGTGTTTGCCGTGGTCGGCATCTGGCACGGCCCGCAGGCACACTACCTTGCCTGGGGTCTGTATAACGGTCTTGTCATTGCGCTGGCTGACCTGCTGGAGCCCGCTTTCAAAAAGCTCAACACGGCGCTGCACATTCCTACCGAAAGCCGCGGCTGGCACGTTTTTCGCATCTTGCGGACCTTTATCATCGTCAACATCGGCTGGTACTTTGACCGCAATGAGTTTGTGCAGGGGTGCATCTACCTGCGCAACACTTTTACGGATTTCAATTTGTCCGCATTGGCCGCGAATGCACCCGGCGCTTTCGCGGCAGTCTCCGGCCCGGCCTGGGGGCTTGTCATCATCAGTACCCTTCTGGTCTTTGCCCATAGTGTGCTGAAGGAACAAGGCCGCGACCCTTACGCAGTGGTACAGCGGCTGCCGCTTGCGCTGCGCTGGGGTTTATACTATCTTGTTATTTTCATGGTACTCCTCAGCTTTATCTGCGTCAATGAAACCGTTGGTTTCCTCTATGCCAACTTTTAAGAAAAGAGCTTTCTATGCAAACAAACATTCTGGACTGGCTTGAAGCCACGTCCGCCCGCTGCCCGGATGCCCCCGCTGTGGGGGATGACCAGACAGACTGTACCTGGGCACAACTGGCCGACACGGCCCGCCGCGCCGGCAGCTTTCTGGCGTTCCGCACGATGCCGCGCCGCCCGGTGGCATTTTACCTGGAAAAATCCGTTTCCGCCTTTGCTGCCATGCTTGGCACAGTCTACGCGGGCTGCTGCTACTCGGTGCTTGACACCCGCCAGCCCGCTGCCCGCACTTTGCAGGTATTGGATACTTTGACCCCTGCATTTCTTGTTACGGACGAGGCCCACGCTGCCGCAGCCGCCGCGCTGGGGTACAGCGGGCAAATCATCCGGCTTGACGATCTGCTGGCCGCACCCGCGGACGCTGCCCTGCTGGCAGCCCGCCGTCGTCAGGCTGTGGACGTTGACCCTCTGTATATCAACTTCACAAGCGGAAGCACCGGTGTGCCAAAAGGCGTCACCGTCAGCCACCGCTCGGTGCTGGATTTTATCCCGCAGTTTGCCGAAATTTTCGGCATCACACAAAACGATATTCTGGGCAATCAGGCTCCCTTTGACTTTGACGTTTCGGTCAAAGACCTGTACACGGCACTGTACACGGGGGCTAAGGTGCAGATCATCCCGCGCGCTTATTTCAGTCAGCCCACAAAACTCATGGACTATCTGGCAGACCATGAGGTCACCATACTTGTCTGGGCCGTCAGTGCCATGTGCTTTGTCTCCATCATGAACGGCTTCAGCTACCGTATACCTTCCCACGTGCGGCAGGTATTGTTCAGCGGCGAAGTCATGCCCATCAAGCACCTGATGAAGTGGAAGTCCGCTCTGCCGCACGCCCGGTTCGTGAACCTCTACGGCCCGACAGAAATTACCTGCAACTGCACCTACGCCATTTTGCCGGACCGCAATTTTGCTCAGGATGAGGCGCTGCCCATCGGACGCGCGTTTCCCAACGAGAAGGTCTTTCTGCTGGATGAGAACGACGCCCTTGTCACCGTGCCCGGGCAGGCAGGGGAGATCTGCGTTTCCGGCACGGCGCTTGCCCTCGGCTATTATGCTGACCCTGTGCGCACAGCGCAGGCCTTTACCCAGAATCCGCTGAACACCAACTGGTATGAGCGTATTTACCGCACCGGCGATCTGGCCCGCTACGACGAAAGCGGCAGCCTGTATTATATTGGCCGCCGGGATTTCCAGATCAAGCACATGGGACACCGCGTAGAGCTTGGCGAAATTGAAGCTGCCGCTATGCGCTGCGACGCTGTGACCCGTGCCTGCTGCACGTTTGATGCCGAACGCCAGCGGCTCCACCTGTTTTACACGGGCAGCTGTGAGAAAGCCGCCCTGCTGGCTGCGCTGAAAGAAAGTCTGCCGCCTTTTATGCAGCCGAATACTGCTGTGCAGCTGGACGAGATGCCGCTGAATAAAAACGGCAAAATTGACCGCACGGCACTGGCTGCCCTGACGAAAAAAGGAGCCCATAAATGACCGACGCTTCTTTACAAAAAATTGCTGCCGCCTACAGCACACCGACGTTTGTCTTTGACACTGACGCTTTGCAGGCCCGCGTGCGCGCTATTCAGACGATCTGGGGCAGGGAAATCGACCTTTGCTATTCCATCAAAGCCAACCCATTCCTGCTGCCTGCCATGATGCAGGTCACTGCGCGGCTGGAAGTATGCAGTCCCGGAGAGCTTTCGCTCTGCGAGAGCCTGCATGCTGCGGATGCACGTGTTATCTATTCGGGTGTTAATAAGACGCCCGTGGATATTGCCCGCGCCGTGGCCGACGGCGTCGGCACCTGCACAGCGGAATCTCTGCTGCAGGTCCGCTATCTGCAGGATGCTGCACGCAAGGCCGCCAAACGGCTGCCTGTGCTGCTGCGGCTGAACGCGGGCAGTCAGTTCGGCATGTCAAAGGAGGATCTTTTCACCGCATTAGCGCATCGCAGGGAAACACCTGATCTGGAGTTTATCGGCATTCACTACTTTGTCGGGACCCAGCGCAAAAAGCTGGTCAATCAGCAAAAAGAGCTGGCCATGCTGCGGGAACTGTACGCTGAAATTGAGCAGACCTTCGGCCTGCGTCTGCCGGAACTGGAATACGGCCCAGGGCTGGCGGTGCCGTATTTTGACGGCGACGATTTTACCGACACACTGTCCCCGGCCAAAGACCTTGCGCCAGCACTGCGCGAAGTCAGCAGCTGGGTCCATCTGACCGTTGAGATGGGCCGCTTTTACACCGCCGAATGCGGTTATTACCTGACCACCGCCATGGACTGCAAGGACCACGGCGGGCAGCACTACTGCATTGTGGACGGTGGAATGAACCACCTGAATTATCTTGGCCAGATCATGGGTATGAAACGCCCGCATCTGCGCCATTTTGCTGCCCGGGCAGCTTCCGTACAGGACTGGACACTTTGCGGCAGCCTTTGTACTACGAACGATGTTCTTGTGCGCAGTATGCCGCTGGCCGGACTATGCCCCGGCGACCTGCTTGTTTTTGAAAACACCGGTGCCTACTCTGTTACGGAAGGACTTGGTCTGTTTTTGAGCCGCGACCTGCCGCAGGTCATTCTGTGGCAGAACGGCACGCCGCACCCGGTACGCAGCGAAACGCCGACCTATCCCATCAATACACCCGCTGTGTAAGATAATTTGAAAAGGAGAAATACCAATGGAACGTTTACTGGAAATTTTAAGCGAAATCAAAGAGGACGTGGACTTTTCCACCTGTACAACGCTGATCGATGACGGCATCCTGGACTCTTTCGACATTCTGCAGATCATCTCGGCCCTGAATGAGGAATACGACATTTCGATCCCCGCATCCGAAATCATGCCGCAGAACTTCAACAGCGCCGAGGCCCTTTACAAGATGGTCCAGCGCCTGCAGGAAGATTGATGTCCGGGATGCCCGAAATGCCCGAAATATAAGATAACGCTTGCATTTATTCCAAACTTATTGTATAATACTAAAAGCGGACAGGGCTGAATTGCGCTGTTTCGCGTACAGATGCAGGTCCCGCGCGTGGGCAGCCTGTGAACCATGTCAGGCGGGGAACCGAGCAGCATTAAGCGGCGCTTGCCCAGTGCCGCGGTCAAGCCTGCATCTGTACGCAAAGCAGCGCAGCCGCGTGCTCTGCCCGCTGTTTTTTGTAGCTTTGCAGGAGGTGAGCCGATGTACCGTGCCCTGTATCGAAAATGGCGTCCCCAGCGCTTTGCGGACGTGGTTGGCCAGACGGCCATCGTCACGGCCCTGCAGAACCAGATTTCTGCCGGGCGCATCGGCCATGCGTATCTGTTTACCGGCACCCGCGGCACCGGCAAGACGACCTGCGCCAAGATCTTTGCCAAGGCGGTCAACTGTCTGGACACCTCCAGCCCTGACCCCTGCGGCGAGTGTGAAATTTGTAAGGGCATTGACTCCGGCTCCGTCATGGACATCATCGAGATGGATGCCGCGTCGAACAACGGCGTTGACGACATCCGCGACCTGCGCGACGAGGTGGCCTATCTGCCGTCAGTCTGCAAGTACAAGGTCTACATTATCGACGAGGTGCACATGCTCTCCACCGCGGCGTTCAACGCGCTGCTCAAAACGATGGAGGAACCGCCCGAGCACGTCATCTTTATCTTAGCCACCACCGAGGTGCAGAAGGTTCCCGTCACGATTTTGAGCCGCTGCCAGCGGTATGACTTCACCCGCATCACGGCGGATGACATTGCCGGGCGACTGCTCTACGTAGCCGGGCAGGAGAAGATCGAGCTGGACGAGAACGCCGCACAGTTGATTGGCCGTCTGGCCGACGGTGCCATGCGTGACGCGCTGTCCATTCTGGACACCTGCGCCGGTGTCGACAACCACGTGGACGAGGCGCTCGTCCGCCGTATGGCCGGTGTCACGGACAGGGGCTACCTGTTTGAGATCAGCGACGCCATCGCGGCAGGGGACTCCGTCACTGCACTGGAAAAAATCGCCGAGCTGCGCCAGCAGAGCGTCGATATGCGCCGCCTCTGCATGGAGTTGGCCGGGCATTACCGCAATCTGATGCTCTGCGCGCTGCCGGGCGGCACGTCACTTCTGACCGGCATCTCGCCGGAGGAGGAGGCCGCCTACACCCAGCGCAGGGACTTCCCGCAGCGGGAGGCCATCCGTGCGGTCAATGCGTTCGGCTCGGCACTTGAGAAAATGAGCCGCGGCACTGACCAGCGCATTGAGCTGGAGCTGGCGATTTTCTCGCTGACCCAGCCCGAGACTGCCGCCGCACCTGTTATCATCCAGCAGCCCGCCCCGGCAGCACCCGCCGCGCCCCAGGCGTTCGCCAGCGCGCCGCGCGCCTACACAGCAGCACCGCCGGTACAGGCTGCGCCCTCTGTAGTGCCGCCCGTGGTACAGCCGCAGAGCGTTCCCGCCGCTGCACCGGATGATGTACCGCCGCCCATTGACGATGACCCGCCGTTCCTGCAGCCGGAGCTGAAGCCGCTCATGCGCCTCGGCTACAACCTGACGCAGGGCCGCAAAACGCCGAAGCTCCCACAGGAGGGCTGCACGCTCTGGACGGACCTGCTGCGCAAAGCCGCAGGTACGCTTCCGCCGGACGACGGCCAGTGCGATGCCTGCGCCAGCATCCTCTATTCCGGCGGCACGACCGGCACGACGAAGGGCATCTGCCTTTCCAGCTACAATTTCAACGCTCTTGCGCTGCAGACCATCGCAGCCAGCGGCTATGAAAGCATCCGCGGCTGCACGATGCTCTCCGTCATGCCTGTGTTCCACGGCTTCGGCCTCGGCATCGGCATCCACACGGCGCTCGTCGGCGGAGCCTGCTGCATCCTCGTGCCGAATTTCAACATCCGGACCTATGCCGACCTGCTACGCAAAAAGCACCCGAACTTTATTCCCGGCGTGCCGACGCTGTTCGAGGCTCTGCTGCGCACGACCGGGTTGGAAAAGCTCGACATGTCGTTCCTCATGGGCGTATTCTCCGGCGGCGACTCCCTATCCGTGGAGCTGAAGCACAAGGTCGACGCCTTCCTGCGCGCGCACAACGCGAAGGTGCAGATCCGTGAGGGCTACGGTACGACGGAATGCGTAACGGCCAGCTGCCTGACCCCGGTCGACACCGCGCGCGACGGCTCCATCGGCATTCCCTTTCCCGATACGTTCTACAAGATCGTTCGTCCCGGTACGGCAGAGGAGGTCGCCCCCGGCGAGGAGGGCGAGATCTGCCTGTCCGGCCCGACGGTCATGCTCGGCTATCTCGACAATCCGAAGGAGACGGCGCTCGTTCTGCAGCGGCACAACGACGGCCGCATCTGGCTGCACACCGGTGACCTCGGCTGCATGGATACAGACGGGTTCGTCTACTTCCGCCAGCGCATCAAGCGCATGATCATCACCTCGGGCTACAACGTCTATCCAAGCCAACTGGAGAATATCATTGACGGCAACGAAAACGTTCTGCTGTCGTGCGTCATCGGCGTGAAGGACCCCTATAAAATGCAGAAGGTCAAGGCCTTCGTCGTGCTGAAGCCGGGAGTCGCCCCGACGGAGGCAGTCCGGCAGGACCTGATGGCCTACTGCCGCAAGCGCATCGCCAAATATGCAATGCCCTATGAGATCGAATTCCGGGAGGAGCTTCCCAAGACGCTCGTCGGCAAGGTCGCCTACCGCGTGCTGGAGGAGGAAGCGGAAAAGGAGCAGCACGCATGACGAAAG
>OLGH01001994.1_pt1 | contig 17460 bp, 15 predicted proteins | sample 1604851 | NCBI WGS metagenome assembly OLGH01 (sample SAMEA3888894, study PRJEB22519) | human gut metagenome | biome: human gut; feature: human-associated habitat; material: faeces | place: Denmark | collected 2010 | reverse complement strand
CGAACACCCGCCGTCTCTCCCGCTTTCCCGTGGTTGCCGCCAAAATTTGCAAATCTTCAAATTGTTGCAGAGACAATAGAAAATAATCAAAATGCAGCGTAATCAAGGAAAAATCGTTCAATTCAGTGGATATCGCATCCCCTTAGGTTTTTCGCCTTTCCTTGTATTCCAGCGCTTTGCGGGCCAGTCGTGGTAGCGGTTTGGTAGCGGTCCAAAAATTTAAAGTGCGGTTTTTCCTGTGATACCAACGGTTTGCAGAATCGCTGCCATGGTAGCGCACCCGTTTCACTTAAAAAAAGACGGTGCAGCTGAGCTGCACCGTCTTCTGAAATTTATGATGGAATTTTCGGAATTTTACACGTTAAAGCGGAAGTAGATCATGTCGCCGTCCTTGACGACGTACTCCTTGCCCTCGCTGCGCAGCAATCCCTTTTCCTTTGCCGCCGCGACGCTGCCGCAGCGGATCATGTCGTCGAAATTGATCGTTTCGGCGCGGATGAAGCCGCGCTCAATGTCGGAGTGAATTTTGCCCGCGGCCTGCGGGGCCTTGGTGCCGTTTTTGATGGTCCAGGCGCGGCACTCGTCCTCGCCGTAGGTCAGGAACGAGATGAGGCCGAGCAGCGCGTAGGAGCACTTGATCAGGCGGTCGAGGCCGGACTCCTGAATGCCGAGCTCCTCGAGGAACATCGCGCGGTCCTCGCCGTCGAGCTCGGCAATGTCCTGCTCGAGCTTGGCGCAGATCGGCAGCACCTGCGCGCCCTCTTTGTCGGCGAGCTCCTTGACCTGCTGGAGATACTGGTTGCCGTCCTGATTGGCAAAGCCGTCCTCGTCCATGTTCGCGGCGTAGATGATGGGCTTGAGGCTCAAAAGATCGGCGGTCGCGATGAGCTCAGCGTCGTCGGACGAAACCTCGAACGTGCGCGCGCTCTTGCCCGCGTCGAGGTGCTTGGCCAGCGCGGAAAAGAGCTCGACCTCGTGCAGGAACTTCTTGTCGCCCTTGGCCATCTTCGTCGCCTTTTCGACGCGGCGGTTGACCATCTCAAGGTCTGCCATGATGAGCTCCAGGTCGATGGTCTCAATGTCGCCCAGGGGGTCGACGGGGACGTTCGTGCTCGCGTCGGCCACGACGTGCATGATGTTCTCATCGTCGAAGCAGCGCACGACGTGCACGATGGCGTCCGTGCGGCGGATGTTCTCAAGGAACTTGTTGCCGAGCCCCGCACCCTGGCTTGCGCCCTTGACAAGACCCGCGATGTCGACAAATTCGATGACGGCGGGGGTCTTCTTCTTGGGGTGGTACATCTCGGTGAGCTTATCGAGGCGCTCGTCGGGAACGGCCACCATGCCGACGTTCGGCTCGATGGTGCAGAAGGGGTAGTTGGCGCTTTCCGCGCCCGCGTTGGTGATCGCGTTGAAGAGAGTGGACTTGCCGACATTCGGCAGTCCGACGATACCTAATTTCATTTGTACTCATTCTCCTTCGATTTTCCTTGATTTTCAAGAGGTTTCAGCGTTTGGTGCCTTGGCTGTTACACCATTTTTACACCATTTCCGCATTTGGCTTTATTGGATTTTATCAGACTACACCATTTTGCTGAAATTGCTTGATGGCATAATCCAGCGATTCGGCAGTCACATGAACATACCGATCCATTGTTGTTTTGATGCTGGCATGACCCAGCAGTTTTTGCAGCACCTTCGGCTGCATCCCGCTTTCGATCGCTCTTGTGGCGTAGGTATGGCGTAAAGCGTGCATACAGAATTTTTCAATTCCTGCTTCGTCGCATAGCTTGTAAAGGTGGGTATCATAGGAACTGTTTTTCGCCGGTTCCCCGGTACGCCAGTTGATAAAGACAAGATCACGCATGACCAGCCGAGAAGAAACGCCTGTACGTCTGTCTATGTACTCAAGCGTTTTGTCCAGCGTCGGTGACTCCTTTCGCTCCGGGCGGTTATCCCAAATACCTTTGAGGATTTCATAAGCCCGATCCGTCAACGGTATTGTGCGATAGCTCTGCTGCGTTTTCGGTGGTCCTGCACGCCAAAAGTGCTGCTTGTGGCGGTACTCCAAGGTTTTGTTGACCGTCAGCGTCCGATTCTGGAAATCTATCGCATCCCACGTCAGTCCGATCATCTCGCCGGTGCGCAAGCCGGTTTCAAGGATCAGCGCGTATTGGTTGTAGTTGCGGGAGCGTTTCGCTGTTTCAAGAAACACGCGCTGCTCGTCACGGGTGAGGAACTTAATATCGTCTGTTGCACGAACGGGCTTTGTAAACCGCACACCGTCCATTGGGTGCTTGGCAATCAGGTCATTCATCTTCGCAGCCTTGAACATTGTTCCCATTGTGATATAGGCTTGACGGATGGTGGAACCCGCATAGTCAGCATCCATCTGAATGAACACCTTTTTGCAGTGCATCGGCTTGACGTTGGCAATCATCATTTTGCCCATAACAGGCTGAATATTGTGGACATACCGCTCCCGATAATTGCGGATCGTATTAGGGGCTAAATCACCCACAATATTCTCAATCCAGAAATCAAACCATTGATCCACCGTCGTATCGGTGGCTACGAAAACATCCTCGTGCGCATCGGCGTATTTTGATTCTTCAATCCAGTTGCGAGCTTCGGGGAGCGTCGGAAGATACTTCTCATGCCGCTTTCCTGTCTTATCTACGAACCGTGCGTAATATAAACCGTCCTTTCTCTGGCAGATACCCTTGCCGCATTCTTTGCCTCGTAAACTTTTACTCATTCGGAAGCTCCTTTCCCACTATGAGAAGAAGCCCCTATGCATTTTATAATTGTAGCACAAGGACTTTCTTTTCTCAATAGTGAACTTACCGTCAAATCATCAACTTATGGCTGATATATTGCTCGAACTCCCTGCGTTTGACCAGCTTTTTGGACCCAACATAGAGAACAAACGGGCAATTCGGACTGCGGAGCATACTATCGATCTTGTTGATCCCAATGTTGCTGTATGCTGCGGCTTCCTTAATCGTCAGCGTCATTTTGAGATGGATCGGCACTTGCAATTCCTCGACCATACTGTTACCACCTGTGTGTTACATTCCGGACTGTTGACTTAGAAACGTAGCATTTGGGGAAAGTAAGAGTTCGTCTGAGCTATCATCTCTTTCCGTATCCAAGTCCAGCAGCCATTTGTCTGGGATCGTGATCAGATTGGGTCCTGTGTTGCAGATCCGTTTTACAACATCTGCCTGGCACGAAAACAATGCGCCTCTATCCAGCTCTGCCCGCATTTGCTTCCCCTTTTTCAAGGCATACGCCTCCGAAAGCAGCTCCAGACTGAACAGATACAGCGGGAGCATAGATGCTTTGCAAATGCCGTTTTGCTGCAAGTACCGCTGAAACCGATACAGCGCCATTTCATCCAGCGCCAGCTTCATCAGCCGCAGGCCCATCTCATCGACGGTGAAATAATGAAAGCTGCTGTTCTTGCTGAAACGGATCAGACGGCTACGCGGGTTTACCCCGTGAGCCATTTTTGCGTCCTTTTGTGGAAGAATGAAATTCTTCCTTCCGCCGCTCTCCATGGCCATGCAGAAATAGAGAAACCGGCTGCCGGTGCTGAGTGCGTGGAACTGCTTGGAGAGGAGCAGTGAGTTTCCAACCTGAATGAATCGTTTTTCTTTGTTATCCACCTTGGCGGATAAGGCCGGTACAATCGCAGGTCCGTGTTTTCGTTTGCTCAAATCAAACTTCTTCTTTCGTGTGAGAATAGGGGGTGGATGTCTCATCCCTTCGTAATAAATGCAGAAAGCCGGCCCTGTTTGACCACCCATTCAAGGCAGAAAAAATTACACTCAATGTAAACTTTCGTAAACACAGAATGGTCTGAATCTACATTAGGTCTACACTGAGTGTAATGCTTGTGAGTATGTTTACTTATTCCAACATTAAGCGTAGTGCGGCATCGAATGGGTATCTTCCGGTACACAGCCGAGAAAGGCGACTCTTTTTGCGAATCGGTCGCGGAACACTTCTCCGGCAGGATCTGCGCCGCATGCTCAGCTGCCAATATCCAGCTCGTAGGTGCAGAGGTAGAACAGGAACGACGTCATCTGGTAGCGGCTGATGCGGGTGCCAGCGGACGCCAGCAGCTCGTCAAGGCTGCTGTCCCGGGTGGTAATGTCCTTTTCATCGCACCAGAGCATCGCTTTGGCTGCCTCTCTGCCAAGATCGGGGGCATCCCGAAGAAGCTGCCTGAGCTGCGTCTGATCCACGCCGGTATCGACGCCTGCCATGATCGCGTAGCGGCGAATCAGTACGCACGCCGTCTGATAGTCCACCTTGTCATCGTATTCGGTATTGGGATCATTTTGCCGGAGCAGCCTTGTCTGATAGGCCCAGCACACGGCATTATAATAGGGATGGGCCGCGTTGAATTCCTCGTTCTCGTAGTCAGCCGGAAGGGCGGTGTTGTCCGTTTCCGGCCGGCCCGCGATGCGGTAGAGCACATCGATGAACTCGCCCAGCCTTGCCGTGGCCTTGCCGCCGAAGGTGTCCGGCGCTTCCGGCTCCACATAGCCCTTGCGGTACATATAGAGGACGCTGGCCTGATTGAAAATGCTCTTGATGTCCGTGAATACCACCGTGTCCGCAAGGCTTCCGCCGCTGGACTCCCTGGCAAAGACGTGGGCGTAGTAATCGCTGTTGAGAATGTTGCCGGAGAGCTGGAACCTGCTGTCCACATAGAGCCGGTAGGCTTCCGCCAGCTTGCCGGAGACTGTGGTATTCTCGTCGGCGGGGATCACGGTTTCCGTACCGGCGTCATAGCGGAAGGTCTTCGTCAGAAAGGACTTATCCGACAGCACCGCTGCATGGATGCCGCTGGAGAGTACATCGGTGCCCGCCAGCAGGCGGGAATCGTAGTCCACGCCGAAGAGATTCAGCAGTGTCGGCAAGATGTCCGCCGTGGAGCAGTATTCATCCACCACGATGTTCTCTGAAAGGCCGGGAACATAGCAGATGAAGCTGTTGCGGTACTTCTCAAAGGTGGTGTCCAGCGTCTGCCCTGCCAGCTCGTTGTACTCGTCTTCGGTCAGGCCGTAGGGGTAGTGGTCGTTGGTCAGGACGATGCAGGTCTTGTCGGCAACGCCAGCCTCCTCCAGCCGCTGCATCAGGTACTCCAGTGCGTATTCCAGCTCCAGATTGCAGGCAATGTACGCCTTCACCGGCTCAGAATAGGGCAGATCTTTCACCGCGTCGCGGTTTTTGGCGCTCATGGCGTTGTCCCAGTTGTACTGGTAGTGACCGCTGAAGGTCATGTAATAGGCGTGGAAGGGTTCTCCGCTGTTGATGTAGTCGTCCACGGAGGCCTCCATCATCTCCAGATCGGAGGAGGGCCAGTCGATCTTCATGGCCAGACCAGAATCCGCCGCCTTGAACGTGTAGCCCATGTTGGCGTGGGTGATGTTCCGGTTGTAGAAATCCCCGATGTAGTCGTGATAGCCCCAGGCTTGATAGCCCATGCCCTTGAGCGCATTGCCCAGACAGAACGGCAGATAGTTGGTGCCCGCCACATTGAAGCTGGAATCCGTCTTCGTGCGGGACATATACGGATAAAGCCCCATGCACATGGTGTATTCGCCGTTGGTGGTGACGGACTGGAACGTGCCGTAGTAATTTTCAAAGAGAATGCCCGTATGGCTCAGCTTGTAGAGCGTCGGCGTCAGCTCCTCGCTGATAAACCATGGGCAGAAGCTCTCGGCGCAGATGGTGATGAGGTTATAGTCCTTAAGAAGTCCTGTGTAGTTGTTTTTGCGGGTGGGTGTTGCATTTGATAGATACTCGTCTGTGGCCTTGAGAATATCGCTGTCGGTACTGTCTGCAAGAGCCGTAAAATCGATGCTTTCGATCACGTTATAGGAGTTGCTGCTGTATGTCCGCGGAACATCGCTCATATTCAAGGACGACGGCGTGATCATAATGCTGCCGCTGCCGCTGAAGAGCATGTATCGAAGCTCCTGCGCCGTGGTGGCCAGCATACCGATTTTTTTATAACTGCTGTCGGTGGAGGTGTTCACATTGGTGAAGGTACGATAGACGGAAAAGGCGTTGTCCCGTCCAACATACATGAGTCCCGTGACCGTCAGCAGCAGTGCGAGGAGCACGGCAAAGGAGGCCATAGTCTGTTTCCAGCGCAGCCGCAGCTTCAGAGCCTGCCCCCTTCGCAGGGCAAGGCAGAGGATCACGGCAATCAGCGGCAGCAGGAGGAGCAGGATCTTCAGCAGATTTTGGCGGATCCCATAGAGAAGCTGCGAGTTGAAATTGACGACCACATTTCCGCCCATGCCGATCTGGCTGACAGGCATGAAATCTCCGAAGATGCAGTGATAGACCAGCTGCACCTCGGCCAGCAGCACCTGTGCCGCGACCAGGAAAACCCCTGTGATCTGGCGCAGAACCTTTGGCAGGCTTGAGACTACCAGCGTGCAGAGTGCGCCACCCAGCAGGCCAAACAGGACAGGATATCCCGCGTACCGGTCCATCGAGCCGAATACGCACAGATGCAGGCACAGCTCCACATAAACGCCGGTCAGGCAGAACAGCAGGAGATTTTTGAGCCACGTATTCCAAAGGCCATGGCTCATGGGCACTGCCGCTTCAGCAGTAGTGCCAGAGCCTTGATTTGTATTTGTCATGGATACATCGGATGTTTTTTCTTTGAGCATATTAGTTCTCCCGTTGGGGCTTTTTTAAAAAGCTTTGTAGAATTTCAGCTGAATATGACAGATAGAGAGCTTATCTTAAAACAAATATTGAAAAAAGGCAACGGTTCCTGTAAAAAATTAGGAAAGATTTACAGGTCACGCGGAGAATTCTATGCACCAAAGTCTGTCAACCGCAGCTTTGCAGCCCGCCTCTGGGCTGCAAATAAGGACTCTGCACCTAAAAATTTTACAAGATACATACAGACACATTGCAAAAGCCGTGCTATACTGTATGGAAAATTGAGAGTACCATTGTTTCAAGGAGGTGTGTGATGTGACGGAGATTGTGTTTCGCTTAAAGCGGCATTTGACTTCTTTTCAAATTATGATCCTCGGCTTTGCGGGCGTGATCCTGCTGGGGGCGTTGGTGCTGATGCTGCCTATCGCCACAGTACAGCGGGTCTGGACGCCGTTTCATGAGGCACTGTTCACCTCCACCTCCGCTGTCTGCGTGACGGGGCTGGTGGTGCAGGATACCGGCAGTTACTGGTCCGCCTTCGGTCAAACAGTCATATTGTTGCTGATCCAGATCGGCGGGCTGGGGGTGATCACCGGTGCGGTGACCTTCCTGATGCTCGCCGGGCGGAACATCACGCTCAAGGAGCGCAGCGCCATGCAGGACGCCATCTCCGCCCCTGCGGTGGGCGGCATCGTGCGCCTGACGAGATTTATCCTCAAGGGGACCTTTCTGGTCGAGCTGCTGGGCGCGCTGGCGCTGCTGCCGGTGTTCTGCCGGGACTATGGACTGCGGGGCGTATGGATGTCCGTTTTCCATTCCGTTTCCGCTTTCTGCAATGCGGGCTTCGATATTCTGGGGCGGACGGATTCCCTCTACCCCTCGCTGACGGCGTATGCCGCCGACCCGCTGGTCAACATTGTGATCATGCTGCTGATCATCGTGGGCGGCATCGGCTTTCTAACGTGGGACGATGTCTGTACGCACGGTCTGCACCTGCGGCGTTACCGGATGCAGAGCAAGGTCATTCTGAGCGCGACGGCGCTTTTGATCACGATTCCGGCGGTCCTCTTTTATCTGACGGACTTTGCGGACCTCCCCGTGGGAGAGCGGATATTGGCCTCCCTTTTTCAGTCGGTCACGCCGCGGACGGCCGGCTATAACACAGTGGATCTGACGGAGATGACAGATGCCTCTCAGGCGGTCACCATTTTGCTGATGCTCACCGGCGGAGCACCCGGCTCCACGGCGGGCGGCATGAAGGTCACGACGCTGGCAGTTCTCATTGCCAACGCCGCGGCAGCCTTCCACAGGAGAGAGGACTCGCGGCTCTTTGACCGCAGATTGGACTATTCCGCCATCCGCAATGCCGCCGCGATCTTACTGCTGTACCTGTCCTTGACGTTTGTTGGCGCGGCGGTCATCAGCGAGGTCGAGGGCCTGCCGCTGGGCGCTTGCCTCTATGAGACTGCCTCCGCCGCGGGCACGGTGGGACTGACGCTGGGACTGACGCCGCAGCTCGGGACGCTGTCGCAGAGCATTCTCATTCTGCTGATGTTTTTTGGGCGCGTCGGGGGACTGACCTTGATCTACGCCGCATTTTCCGGGCATGACATGACCTATGCCCGGTATCCGAAGGAAATGATCACCGTAGGCTGAAAGGAGCGCACGATGAAATCTGTATTGTTGATCGGACTTGGCCGTTTCGGGCGGCATCTTGCCATGCAGCTGAATGAGCTTGGCCATCAGGTGATGGCGGTGGACAAGGACGAGGAGCGCGTCAATGAATGTATGCCCTTCGTCACCAACGCGCAGATCGGTGACAGCACCCGCGTGGACTTTCTGCGCTCACTGGGCGTGAGCAACTATGACGTCTGCTATGTCACCATCAGCGGGGATTTCCAGAATTCACTAGAAACCACGTCGCTGCTCAAGGAACTGGGGGCAAACTATGTAGTGTCCCGCGCGGAACGGGACGTGCAGGCAAAATTTCTGCTGCGAAACGGTGCGGACGCGGTGGCGTACCCGGAAAAGCAGCTGGCGAAGTGGGCGGCCATCCGCTATACCTCCAACCATATTTTCAGCTACATTGAGCTGGACGAGCAGCACGCCATTATCGAGGTTGCCGTGCCGGAGGATTGGCAGGGCCGCAGCATCGGCGAGCTGGACATCCGCAGAAAATACGGCGTCAATATCCTCGGCGTGAAGCGGAACGGCAAGACCGATGTGAACATCTCCCCGGAAACTGTGCTGGACGCTGATATGACGCTGCTGGTGCTGGGGGAAAACCAAGAACTTAAGAAGCACTTCCGGCTGTAAAGCAACATAGCGTCTTGCACGTATAAGGGCTTTACGCGCCGGAGAGGCATCTCAACAAAAGCGCGCAGGTTTGCGGAGGAGGATTCCGCGTTGCGCAAAAACGGCAAAAAATGAGGGAGGACGGCTCTGTCCTCCCTCATTTTTGTCCTGCGCTTTCGCCCTTCTCCGTCAGCTGTTTTTCCAGTGCGGTCTGTCTGGCCAGGATGGCATTGACCTTGTCGTAAAGATCCTCGATCATGATCTCTGTCTTGAGGTTGACCTTATAATCGTTCTCTGCACGGCGGCGGTCCTTTTCCTCCTGCCGGTTCTGGCTCATCATGATGAGCGGTGCCTGAATGGCCGCCACGCAAGAGAGCACCAGATCGAGCAGGATGAAGGGGTACGGGTCGAACGCCTTTGCCGCCAGCAGCGTGTTGACAAGCATCCACAAAATCAGCACGCCGGTGAAGGAAAAGATGAACGCCCAGCTGCCCGCAAATTTGGCAATGGCGTCCGCCGCCCGCTGGCCGAGGGTGTATTTTTCCTTCTCACCCGCGGGATTTTCGGAAATTTTGCTGTCCGCCAGCAGGTTCAGCACTTCCTCGTCCGTCATATCGTGGCGGATGTCCTTGAGGACTTCTCTCAAAAGCTTTCTGTTTTCCTTCATGATATCATCCTTTTCTGTTTGCGAAAGTTTTGGCGTATTATCATGACGAAGGCCCCGGCGTATCTCGACCTGGCTCACTGCTCGGCCGTGCCGTGCCGCGAGTTCCTGTTCGGCACGGACACGATGGGGCGCGACATCTTCTCGATGATCTGGTACGGCGGGCGGCTGTCGCTGTTCATCGGCGTCGGCTCGACCGTCATTTCGACGCTGCTCGCCATTTCCTTCGGCGCGGTCAGCGGACTTGCGCCCAGATGGCTCGACGCGCTGCTGATGCGCCTGACCGAAATTCTTCTCAGCGTGCCGAACCTGCTGCTTGTCATCTTCCTGCAGGCAGTCATCGGCACGCCGAGCGCGTGGAGCATCGCGCTCGTCATCGGACTCACAAGCTGGACGAGTATCGCCAAGGTCGTGCGCACCGAGGTGCAGCAGCTGCGCGCGAGCGAGTATGTCATCGCGGCGAAGTGCATGGGCGGCAGCTTTTTCCACATTCTGCGGTGTCACCTTGCACCGAATTTCTTCTCGTCCATCCTCTTCATGGTGGTGATGAATGTGCGCAGCGCCATCATCGCCGAATCGACGCTCAGCTTCATGGGCCTCGGCCTGCCCATCGAGGTCGTGACCTGGGGCAGCATGCTCTCGCTCGCGGAAAAGGCGCTGATGACCGACGCGTGGTGGATCCTGCTCATCCCCGGCGCATTTCTGGTCGTGACGCTCCTTTGCATCATGAACCTCGGCGACTACCTGCGCAGCCGCACGAGCAGAAAAGAAAGCAACCTGTAAATAGCAAAAAGAAGGCACAGCCGTTTGGCTGTGCCTTCTTTCTATTTATGGAGTTTACTTCGCGTTCACGATGTGCATGAACTCTTCGCCCGTGATGGTCTCCTTCTCGTAGAGGTACTGCGCCAGCTCATCGAGCTTCGCGCGGTTCTCGGTGAGGATATGGATGGCCTTTTCGTGCTGTTTTTTCACCAGCTCCACAACGCGCTGGTCGATCTTCGTCTGCGTCTCGGCAGAGCACGCAAGCGACGCGTCGCCGCCGAGATACTGATTGTTGACCGTTTCAAGCGCGACCATGTCGAAGTCGTCGCTCATGCCGTAGCGCGTGATCATCGCGCGGGCGAGCTTCGTCGCCTGCTCGATATCGTTCGACGCGCCGGTCGTGACGGAGTGGAACACGACCTCCTCCGCGGCGCGGCCGCCGGTCAGCGTGGCGATCTTGTTCTCCATCTCGGTTTTGCTCATGAGATAATGGTTCCCCTCTTCGACCTGCATCGTGTAGCCCAGCGCGCCCGAGGTGCGCGGCACAATGGTGATTTTCTGCACGGGGGCGGAGTGCGTCTGCATCGCCGCCACGAGCGCGTGGCCGATCTCGTGGTAGGAGACGATCTTCTTCTCCTCGTCGGTCATGATGGCGTTCTTCTTCTGGTAGCCCGCGATGACGACCTCGATGCTTTCCTCTAAGTCTGCCTGCGTGGCAAAGCGGCGGCCGTCGCGCACGGCACGCAGCGCCGCTTCGTTCACAATGTTGGCAAGCTCCGCGCCGGAAGCGCCGGAGGCCATGCGCGCGATCCTGTTGAAGTCGACGTCCTCGGCGACCTTGATCTTCTTCGCGTGAACCTGCAAGATAGCCTCGCGTCCCTTGAGGTCGGGCAGCTCCACCGGCACGCGGCGGTCGAAGCGGCCGGGGCGCGTGAGCGCGGGGTCAAGGGATTCGGGGCGGTTCGTGGCGGCGAGGATGATGACGCCGTTGTTGCCCTCAAAGCCGTCCATTTCGGTGAGTAACTGGTTTAAGGTCTGCTCGCGCTCGTCGTTGCCGCCGTACTGGCCGCCGCTGCGCTTCTGGCCGATGGCGTCGATCTCGTCGATGAAGACGATGCAGGGGGCCTTCTCCTTGGCCTGCTTGAAGAGGTCACGCACCTTGCTCGCGCCCATGCCGACGAACATTTCGACAAATTCAGAGCCCGACATCGAGAAGAACGGCACATTCGCCTCGCCGGCGACCGCCTTGGCAAGCATCGTTTTACCGGTTCCCGGAGGGCCGACGAGCAGGATGCCCTTGGGCATCGACGCGCCGATCTCCTGATACTTGCTGGGGTCGTGCAGGTAGTTGACGACCTCGGTGAGGTTCTCCTTGGCCTCGTCCTCGCCCGCGACATCATCAAACTTGATGCCCTCGGCGGACTTGACGTACACCTTGGCGTTGGACCTGCCCATGTTGAACATCATGGAGTTGCCACCGCCGCCCATCTTCTCCATCATCTTGCGCGACATATACTGTCCCAGCGCGACAAAGATGATGATGGGCAGCACCCAGGCGAGAATGCTGACAAGCAGCGATGTCTGCTCGATCTCCTCACCCGTGGTGGAGACGCCCGCGTCCAGCAGGCGCTGCACCAAACCGTCGTCAGGCACCATCGCCGTCTTGTAGACGGTCTTTTCATCGCTGCTGGTGAAGAGAATGCGGTTGGACTGCTCCTGGATCTCGACCCGGCCGACCTCGCCCTGCTCTGTCATGGTGACGAAAGTGTTGTAGTCGACGTCCTTGATCTGGTGCTCAGAGATCCACGGCATGGCGATGAAGTTGAAGAGCATCACAAGCAGCATCGCCACAAAGTAGTAGTACAGCAGCGGCTTTTTCGGGGACTTGACTTCGTTCATGAAAATGCGTTCCTCCGATCATTGAAATTTCCGGCAGGAAGTGCATACAAACGGGAAAAACTGAACGTAGCAAAAAGCCGGAGTTTTTGCTACGCTGAAAGAAGAGACAGGCGGTCGAAACCGCCCGGAACTTAGATTAGTTTGGAGTATAACATGGGAAAATATCCCTGTCCAGTACCCAAGATAAGAGTTTACAGTTTGGCTACAAGGAGGTCACAGTTATGAAAAAAGCGACAAAGGCGGCTCTATTCGTCACGGCTGCGGCGGCACTCTACGGCGCGGCGGCCTACGGCGTGACGAGAACGCTGATGGACGTCGCAATGAAGCGCGAAGCGCCCAAGGCGCTCAAAAATAAGGGCAGCGCCCAGCTCACGGGCGAAAAGCGCGACGAGCCCTACCGTGAGGCGCAGCGCGCCGCCGCGAAAAAGCTTGCGTCTTCGGAAACGGAGACAGTGCTGCTCGAAAACCGCGAGGGCTTGACACTCGTGGGCCATCTTCGTGAATGCGAAAAGGCCAAGCGCCTTGTGATCGCGTTTCACGGCTGGCGCTCAGCGTGGTACCGCGATTTCGGCCTGCTCGCGGACTTTTTAAGCCGCGAGCAGTGCAGCGTGCTCTATGTGGAGCAGCGCGCGCAGAACGAGAGCGAGGGCGACTACATCGGCTTCGGCCTGACCGAGCGCTACGACTGCGTCGACTGGGCAAACTGGGCAGCCGAACGCTTCCCCGGCCTGCCCGTTTACCTTATGGGCGTGTCGCTCGGCGGGGCGACGGTGCTCATGGCCGCAGGCGATATTCTCCCCGCCGCGGTGCACGGCGTGATCGCCGACTCGGCCTACACCTCGCCGCGTGCGATCTGGCAGCACGTGATGGGGAAGAACCTGCATCTTCCTGTCCGCGCAGCAACCGTCATCGCCGATCTTCTGTGCCAGAAGAGGCTGAACGCCTCGTCCGGCAGCTACTCCACCGTCGAGGCGCTCAAAAATACCGATGTTCCGATTTTACTGATCCACGGCGAGGACGACCACTTCGTCCCGCTCAAAATGGCGTTTGAAAACCGCGACGCCTGCGCCGCGCCCTGCAAGCTGCTCGTCGTGCCCGGCGCGGACCACGCGATGAGCTATTACATGGGCCGCGGCGCGTACGAGGCCGCGATGCGCGCCTTCTGGGAGCATTTTGACAAGTGAGGGAATCCCTCACTTGTCCGCTTCTTCCGTTTCAAGGCCCGCAAAGCGTCTGGACGGGCGGTAGATCAGCACGGCGCAGAGGATCAGCACCGCCGTCGCGCCAAGGCTGATGGGATAGACCCACATGACGGTCTGGAACGTCATGCTCGTCGGGAAGACGAACTTGACCCACGCGATGCGGATACCGCACACGCCGAGCATCGTCAAAAGCGCGGGCGCGAGCGAAATGCCGAAGCCGCGCAGATACCCGGAGAGTATTTCGTAGATCAGGCAGAAAACATACGCCGGCAGGATCGTCGCAAGGCGAATATAGCCGATGGCAATGACCTCGGGATCGCTGTTGAAAATGGCGAGCAGCGACCTTGCGCTCAGCAGCAGGACAACGACCGAGACAAATGTCGCGATGGCTCCCTCCAAAAAGCTGAGCTGCATCGTCTTCTTGCAGCGCTTGATCTGCCCTGCGCCGTAGTTCTGGCCGACAAAGGTCGTGCAGGCCTGCGAAAACGAGTTGAGCACGTCATAGGCGAGAATTTCCACATTGAACGCCGCGCTCGACGCCGCGATCGCCACCGTGCCGAGGGTGTTGATGGCCGACTGGATGACGATGTTGGCGAACGAGAACACCGCGCTCTGCACGCCCGCGGGAAGGCCGATGCTCAAAATGCGCTTCAAGCTCGCGCCGTCGATGCGCAGCGCTTTGCGCTCCACGCGCACGCATTTATCCGTGCGCGTCAGGCGGACGTAGAGCAGTGCCGCGCTCACGGCGTTGGCCGCCACCGTGGCGATGGCGACGCCGTTGACCGTCATATGCAGCACAATGACGAAAAAGAGGTTCAGCAGCACATTCAGCACGCCGGAGACCGCGAGCGCCGCGAGCGGCACTTTCGTGTCGCCGATGCTGCGGAAGATCGCAGCCTCAAAGTTGTAGAGCAATATCACCGGCATGCCGAGAAGATAAATGCGCAGATACAAAAGCGCATAGGGGAACACGTCCTCCGGCACATTGAGAATACTCAAAAGCGGCGAGGCGATGAGCTGACCAAGCAGCGCGATGCCGATGAAAAGGTTGACGATGAGGCCGATGATCGGGCCGTTTGCGCCCACCGCCGCGACGGCGACTGTGCGCGCATCGCCCGTGAAGTTGCCGACGATGGCAACGTCCGAGGCGTGGAAGAGCTGCTCCAAGATCGCCGTGGCTGCGACCGGCAGGGCAAAGAGCGGCAGCTTATTCCAGATGGAGCCGTGCAGCATGTCGATCTCATGCTTTTTGACTGTAGTTCCCATGATCTCTCTCATTTCTTTCTGTTTTCCGCTTGACCGAGCACCAGTATAGTGCCGCCGCGGCAAAATGGCAAATGTTTTTTGCGTGATCGCCCTGTCAGCATTGACAGGACGGTCGTTTCGCTGTAATATAAGGCCCGCTGACGGAAAATTTCCCAAAAATATGAGGATTTTTTATGGATTATTACCTTTTGACCGATCTGGCCGCGCGCGTCGGCTATCATCTGGCGCTCAGCGGGGCGGAGACGTTCCGCGTCGAAGAGACGATACGCCGCATCATCGGCGCCTACGGCATTGAATGCGAGGCCTTTTCCATCCCCAACTGCGTGATGGTCAGCCTCGAGGCGGCCAACGGCAAGCCTTTGATGGTGATGAAGCGCGTCGACTTTCACAGCAATGACCTCGAGTCGGTGGAAAAGCTCAACGCGCTCTCGCGCCGCATCTGCGCCGAAACGCCTGACCCGAGCGTCGCCGCGCAGTGGCTCGACGAAACGCTCAAGGGGCGGCGGCACTACTCGGTGCCCGTTTATTACCTGGGCAATTTCTGCGCCGCGGCGGGCTTTTGCCCGGTGTTTGGCGGCACGCTGCGCGACAGCCTGTTCGCGGGCCTTCTGGGCCTCATCATCGGCTTTGTCTCGCGCCAGATGGACAGGCGCGAGACGAACCCGTTTTTCAGCACCATCGTCGAGGCGTTCGCCATGGCGGTGCCGGCGTATCTCGCCGCGGGCTTCCATCTGGTCGACTATATCGACTTTGTCATCATCGGCACCTTAATGATCTTGGTCCCCGGCCTTCTCATCACGACCTCCATGCGCGACATCATTTACGGCGATACGAACTCCGGCATCAACCGCATCGTGCAGGTGCTTCTCTCGGCGTTCGCCATCGCGCTCGGCACGGCGGCGGCATGGCGCGTCACGTCTGGCGTATACGGGATGACGGTCGCGTCCGGCTCAGCGAGCTATCCCGCCTGGGCACAGGCCGTGATGATCTTCGTCGCCTGTACGGGCTTTTTCATCCTCTTCAATGTGCACGACTGGGGCAGCATTCTCTGCGCGCTCGGCGGCGTGTTCACATGGATGACGTACCTGCTCTGCCATGATCTGGGCATGAGCATTTACAGCATGAATTTCTTCGCCGCCGTCGTTTCGGCGCTTTACTCTGAAATCTTGGCGCGCTCGCGCAAATACCCCGTCACGTCGTACCTCGTCATCTCGCTCCTGCCGCTGGTGCCGGGCGCGGGCATTTACTACACGATGAGCCTCGGCCTGGGCGGCGATGTGCAGGCCGCGGTGCACAAAGGACTTGAGACCGCGGGCGTCGCGGGCAGCATCGCCGTGGCGATCCTGCTGGTGTCCACGATCTTCCGCCTCGTCACCGCGCAGAACGGGAAAAGCAGAAAGTAGTGTTCGAAAAGTAAAAACTGCCGCCCGTTTGGGCGGCAGTTTTTTATTGCAGTGCGTCAATGTAAGCGTTCAGCGCGGCAAAATCGCCGCGGGGATAGGCGTTCAGGTCGCGGTTTTTCGCGTTGATGAGACAGTCGGTCAAAAGAAAGACATCCATCCCGACCTCGCGTGCAGCCATGTCCTCGGTCGCGTCGTTGCCGACCATCAGGCACTCCTCCGGCTTGACGCCGAGCGTGCGCGCGACCTCGAGGTAGTAAGCAGGATTCGGCTTGCAGAAGGTCGAGGCCTCGTAGGTCGTGTAAATTTCAAAATCCTCCGGCACAAGGCCCGCCCAGCGGATGCGGTTCTCCGTCGCCATGTGGGGAAAGATCGGATTCGTCGCCAGCGCAACGCGGTAGCCGCACTCTTTGAGCTTATGGACCGTCTCCGCCGACGCGGGATTAAAGCCGCAGATGTCGCGCGCGGCGTTGAACTCATTGGCGTAGAAATCCTCGAAAAGGCCCTGGTCGCTTTGGCACTTTTCCTCGCCGTAGATCGCCGCGAACTTCTTCCAGAAGGCCTGCTCGTTCGTGCAGCTGCCGTCGTTTTTGACCATGGCCGCCGTGCCCGCCCAAATGGCGTCGACGAGGGATTTGGGCTCATAGCCGTAGGGCGCGAGCTTTTTGGCGAGGAACTTAAAGTATCCGGTCGTGAACGCCTCCTGATCCATCGGCAGCAGCGTCCCGTCCAGGTCGAATAAAATGGTGGTGATGTTCAATGCGCTTCTCCTGTTCATGTAAAGTAAGTCCATCATAGCCGTTTTTGAGGAGAATGGCAAGAGCCTGGGCAAAGAATGCCCGCTCACTCGCCGCGCTCTTTCAAAAGGTCGATGATCTTCTGAAGGCCGAGAAACGCCATGCCGGTCAAAAATGCGGGAGCCCAGCATCGCAGCGCGTCGGAAAACACGAAATGCCACGAGATGTTGTTCGGCCCCGACGCATAGCCTTGACTGCCGGCGGGCAGGCCGAGCAGGAACCCCACGATCCAAATGACGACCGTGAGCTTGCCGAAAAAGTCGTCGTCCACAAGGCGGCTCACGCCGCCGCTCCTTCGTTTTTGATTCGGGTAAAGCAGCTCGTTCGGATCGGTCGCGAGCGCGTCGCTGATGCGCACCAGCATGTCAAGGTCCGGGTAGGAATTGCCCGTCTCCCTTAATTAAAGATATTGTTGGGTAAAAAAGAAAGGTCAGTCGATTTTGCCGATGAAGCGGTAGTAGATTTCTACTTCC
>OLGH01001988.1_pt1 | contig 17497 bp, 9 predicted proteins | sample 1604851 | NCBI WGS metagenome assembly OLGH01 (sample SAMEA3888894, study PRJEB22519) | human gut metagenome | biome: human gut; feature: human-associated habitat; material: faeces | place: Denmark | collected 2010 | reverse complement strand
TGAGCATTCCTCAGTTTTTTATTTAAGATTTTCTATTTTTCACTCCAATCAAACGAACGAAATCTCAAATATATATAATTCCCCAAGGTGAAGAGGGTTCCACACAAACAATAATTTTATTGGCTGTGAACTGTAACTTTTTGTTTAAATTTCCCCATTTTTTTACTATTAAAATGCTTGCAAATTATATTTTTTAATAGTATAATTCTTTTAATTATTATACGTATCTTAGAAGGGGTAATATATATGGAAAATAAAGAACTTTTTGAATTAACAAATCCACAAAAATCAATTTGGTATACAGAACAATTTTATGCAGGAACAACAGTAAATAACATCTGTGTTTCAGGAACTCTATATGGACAAGTTGATGAAAATATATTAAAACAAGCTATTAATAACGTTGTTAGGCAAAATGATAGTTTTAGAATTCATGTTGTTTTAGATAATAACGTTGTAAAACAATATATATCAGACTATAAAAAATTCAATATTGATGTTGAATATGTTAATGCTGAGTCTGAAGTAATACAATTAGAAAAAACAGAAGCAGAATATAAATTTGATATTATTGATTCTGATTTATTTAGATTTAAAATTGCTATATCTAAAGGTAATTTTGCTTGTATTATTTTGACTGTAAATCACTTGATTGCTGATTCATGGGCTCTTGGTTTAGTAATTCAAGAAATTATAAAAAATTATAATTCTATTAAAAATAATGAAATTTTTAATCCAGATACTTTTTCTTATTTGGACTATATTAATTCTGAAAAAGAATATATAAACAGTAAAAAATTCACAAATGATAAATATTTTTGGAGTCAAACTTTTAGTACAATACCAGAACAAGCAACTATTCCTGGTTCAATTAATGGAGTAAAAAACATATCTTATAAAGCTAAAAGATTAAGTTTTGAACTTGACAAGGATATTGTGTCTAAAATCAATAATTTTTGTAGAGAAAATAAAATTTCTACTTTTAATTTCTTTATGGCAATATTTTCTATTTATATTGGACGTGTGTCTAATATAGATGATTTTGTTATCGGTACGCCTATTTTAAACCGTTCTAATTTCAAAGAAAAACACACTACAGGTATGTTTATTAATACAGTACCTATCAGATTTGAAAATGTTAATGATGGTTCTTTTAAAAATTTAGCAAGTACGGTTGCTTCCAAAATGATGGGGATTTTGAGACATCAAAAATATTCGTATAATTCTATTTTAGAGGATATTCGTAAAGAACATAGTAACATTCCTAATTTATATAATATTTTGATTTCTTATCAAGTTACTAAAGCATTTGATAGTGAATTAGGGAACTATAAAACTGATTGGATTTTTAACAATTATTGTGCTAACGATTTTAATATTCATATTTATGATATAAACGATACTGGTAGTTTATTTATTGATTATGATTATTTGATTGATAAATATTCTGAGGATGATGTTATTTGTATTCAAAATCGTATTGTTAATATGGTTAAACAAATTTTGGCTAATAATGATATAAATTCTTGTGATATTGATATTATTACTCCTGAAGAGAAAAATACTATTTTGAATGTTTTTAATAATACTAATAGCAATTATCCACGTGATTGTATGATTTCTCAGTTATTTGAAAAACAAGTTGAAAAAACTCCTGATAGTATTGCTGTAGTTTTTGGTGATGATAAGCTTACATATAGACAATTAAATGAAAAAGCAAATAGTTTAGCTTTTTTACTTAGAAATAAATATAATATCAAACGTAATGATTTAGTTGGTATAATGATTAACCGTTCTCTTGAAATGTTTGTTGCAATTTTAGCAGTTTTAAAGGCTGGTGGAACTTATACTCCTATTGACCCTAACTTTCCTGAAGAACGTATAAAATATATGTTGGAAAATGGAAATGCTAAGTTGTTGCTTACTTCTAATCATTTAAAAGATACTGTAAACTTTGATAATAAACTTGCAATTGATTTAGAAAACAGTAATATATATAACTTGCCAAATAAGAATATTGAAAATATAAATGAACCTGAAGATTTAATTTATATAATTTTTACATCTGGTTCTACTGGTCTTCCAAAAGGCGTTATGCTAAAAAACAGAAATGTTGTTAACTTTATTTTTGGTATGATGAAGGAATTTGCTTTTACTAATAAGGATATTATTGTTTCTATTACAACTATTTCTTTTGATATATTTGTATTAGAAAGTCTTATGCCTCTTGTAAATGGGCTTACTGTTGTAATTGCAAATGAACAAGAACAAACTAACATTGATTTATTTAATACTTTGTGCTTAAAAAATGATGTAAATATTATTCAAACTACTCCTTCTAGAATGCAAACTTTTATTAGCTCTGGAAGTAGCACTGATTTTTTGAAAAATGTTACTCATTTGTTAATTGGTGGTGAACCATTTCCTTCTGCTTTGTTAGAAAATTTAAGAAAACTTTCTAATGCTAAAATTTATAATATGTATGGTCCTACTGAAACTGCTGTATGGTCTACACTTCAAGATGTTACTAATGAACAAAATATCTCTATTGGGAAACCTATTATAAATACACAATGTTATGTTTTGGATAAAAATAATATGCCTTTGCCATATGGTGTAAGTGGTGATTTGTTTATTGCCGGAGATGGTGTAAGTAAGCGGTTATTTGAATAGACCTGACCTTACTAATAATGTTTTTGTTAACAATCCTTTTATAAATAATTCTATTATGTATAAAACTGGTGATATTGCTTATTTTAAGAAGGATGGTAATTTAGTTTGCCTTGGACGTTCTGATTCTCAAATAAAAATTAGAGGTCTTAGAGTTGAACTACGGTGAAATAGAGGATAAACTTAATAAACTGCCTTATATAAATTCTTGTGCAGTAGTAAAAAAAGTTGATAAAAATTCACATGATGTTTTATGTGCATATTTTACGGCTGATTCTAAAATTGATGTTTTAGAAATTCAAAAAGCTTTAGGTGAATTTCTTCCAAAATATATGATTCCTGCTTATTATAAGCAAATGGATATGCTTCCTCATACTCCTAATGGAAAAATAGATAGAAAGAAGTTACCTGATCCTGTTTTTAAAACATCTAACAGAGAAATTATTAAACCTAGAAATGATGTTGATAAAGAACTTATTAGTATATTATGTGAACTTTTAAAACAAGATAGTTTAAGTTTAGATGATTCATTTTTTGAGCTTGGTGGTGATTCTCTTTTGGCTATTAGTTTGTGTGCAATAGTTCAAAATAGATTTAATGCTAAAATATTTGTAAAAGATATTATAGATCACCCTATTATTATGGATTTATCTGACTTAATTAGTGAAAATATGAATAAATTAAGTGTTCCTGTTTTAAAACATGTTGCTTCTGCAGATTATTATAAACTTTCTTCTGCTCAAACAAGAATGTATTATAGCAGTAAGATTTCAGGAAATAATTCTGTTTTATATAATATTCCAGGTGCAATTATTGTTGATGGAGTTCTTGATATTGATAAATTAGAAAAATGTTTTAATAAAATAATTGAAAGACATGAATCACTTCGTACATATTTTGTAATAGAAGAAAATACTGTTGTACAAAAAATTGATGAAAATGTACAATTTAATTTAGAGACACTTGATAATGCAGATTTTAATAATTTTGATGAAATTTTTAGAAGTTTTATAAGACCTTTTGATTTGGAAAAAGCTCCATTATTTAGGGTTAAATTTATAAAATTTACTAATAATAAATCTGCCATTTTACTTGACATGCATCATATTGTTTCAGATGGAAAGTCTATTTCTATTTTGATAAATGAAATTTGTCAATTGTATAACAATTTAGATGCAAATCTTCCAAATTTGGAATTTACATATAAAGATTTTACTAGCCTTTTGGATGACAAAGTATTTAAAGAAAATTATAATGAAGCTGAAAAGTATTGGTTAAAACAGTTTGAAGGCGAAATTCCAGTTCTTAATATGCCTACAATGAATGTTCGTCCTGCAACACAATCTTTTGAAGGTATGAGAGTTTATAAAAAACTAGATAATTCAACTTTTGATACTATAAATGACCTTTCAAAAAGACTTCATGTTACTCCATATATGATTCTTCTTAGTGCTTATTATATTTTACTTTCAAAATATACTGGCCAAGATGATATAATTATTGGTAGCCCTAGTGTAGGAAGAGATTTAGAAGCTTCGCAATCTATTATTGGTATGTTTGTAAATACATTTCCTTTACGAAATAAAGTAGATAATTCTATTTCTGTATTGGAGTTTTTGGAAAGTTTAAAGAGTAATCTTGTTGATGATTTTAAATATCAATTTTATCCTTTTAATGACCTTGTTGACAAGTTAAATATTAAAAGAGATGCAAGTAGAAATCCTCTTTTTGATGTAATGTTTATTTATCAAAACAATGGTTATGAAAATATAAATATTGATGGTATTAAGGCTACATATAAAATTCCTGATACGAAAACTTCAAAATTTGATTTGTCTCTTGAGGCAGTTCCTATAAATGGAACTATTAATCTTACTTTTGAGTTTTCTACAAAATTGTTTAACAAAGAATTTATTGAAAATCTTTCAGAAAATTTTGTTAATATACTAAATGTTATTACTAATAATATAACTATAAAAATTGCTGATATTGATATGCTTTCTGAAGATGTAAAACAGAAAATATTATATGGCTTTAATGATACTCAAAAAGATTATCCAAATAAAACTTTTTCTACTCTTTTTGAGGAACAAGTTGAAAAAACTCCAAATAATATTGCTTTAGTTTTTGGTGATAAATCTTTAACTTTCCGTGAGTTAAATGAAAAAGCAAATAGTTTAGCTTATTATTTAAGAAATACTCAACATGTTGAGAAAGAATCTTTAGTAGGTGTTATGGTTAATCGTTCTTTGGAGATGATTATTGCTATACTTGCAGTTATGAAATCTGGTGGAGCTTATATCCCAATTGATCCAGGTTTCCCTGAAGATAGAATTAATTATATGCTTTCTAGTAGTTCTGCCTCTGTATTGCTTACTAATAAAAAACTTGAAAGCAAAATTGATTTTGAACATAAGGTAACAATTGATTTGGATAATAACGATATATATTCTCTTCCAAATGAGAACATTGAAAATATTAATACTTTGGATGACTTGCTTTATGTAATATTTACTTCTGGTTCTACTGGTCGTCCTAAAGGTGTATTGCAAACACAAAAAACACTTGTTAATTTTGCACATTATTGTAATGATTATGTTGGATATTTGAAAGAACCAAAAAATCAAGCTATTGTGTCTATTTCAACAGTAAGCTTTGATATCTTCTCTTATGAAGCCCTTATTCCTCTTCAAAGAGGTGTAAAAGTTGTCATTGCAAATGAAGATGAACAAACTATGCCTAAGCTTTTAAATGATTTAATGGTTAAAAATGCAGTTACTGCAACCCAGGCTACACCTTCTGTAATGCAAGTATTTGTAAATAATATTGATAGTATTCCAGCTTTAAAGAATATAAAATATTTGACATTAACAGGTGAACAAGTTCCTATTACATTAGTTAGAGAGTTAAAAGATTTAGGTAATATTACTATATATGATGGATATGGCCCTACTGAAACTTATTATTGTACTTTATCTGAGGTAAATACTGATTTTATTACAATAGGCAAACCTTTTTATAATGATCAGATGTATATTTTGGATGATAATATGATGCCTGTTCCAGTTGGTGTTATTGGCGAAATTTATATTTCTGGTGATGGTGTTTCAAAAGGATATTTGAATAATATTGATTTGACTTCTAAAAGCTTTTTAAATAATCCTTTTATGAGTGGAAAAACCATGTATAAAAGTGGTGATTTAGGAAAATATTTGGAAAATGGTGATATTTTATGTCTTGGTAGAAAAGACAATCAAATAAAAATTAGAGGTCTTAGAATAGAACTTGGTGAAATTGAAGCATTAATTTCAAAATATCCTAATATTGAAAAAACAGTTATTGTAAAACAAAATATGAATAATAGAGAATTTATATCTGCTTATTTTGTTGCTAATAAGAGAATTTCAGTAGATGAGCTTAGAAGATATTTAGCAAAAAGATTACCTAGATATATGATTCCTTCTTACTATATTGCATTAGATGATTTTCCTTATACACCAAATGGTAAGATTGATAGAAAAAAATTACCAATGCCTAAAGAAGTTTTAAATATTAGCAAAGAAAATTATGTTCCACCTAAGACAGACCTTCAGAAACAATTGGTAAGTATTTTTGAAAAAGTGCTAAATACAAAGCCAATTGGAATCCACGATAATTTCTTTGAACTTGGTGGCGATTCTCTTCTTGCAATGAGCTTAAATATTGAATTATTGGAATTTACAAATAAAGTTTCTTACTCAGATATTTTTAAATTTTCTACTGTTGCTGAACTTGAAGATAAGATAAATTCTGATAATAATAAACCAATATTAAATAAATTTGAAAATTTACCTGGAGGAGCTCTAGATATATTAAATAAAACAACTAAGAAATCTAAAATAGAAGAATATCATCCTAAAAACATTTTGCTTACTGGTTCTACTGGTTTTCTTGGAATACACATTTTGGATGAATTCTTAAAAAATGAGAATGGAAAAATATATTGTATAGTTAGAAAAGAGCCAGGAATGTCTATAACGACAAAGCTTGCTCAAAAATTAAATTATTATTTTGGAGATAAATATAATAATTTTATTAATAGTAGAATAATCCCTGTAACTGGTGATATTTGTAAACCTAATTTTGGACTATCTCAAGAAGATTTACAGAAAATAGTAAATAACATTGATTTAGTAATACATAGTGCCGCAAATGTTGCTCACTTTGGAAATTACAATAATTTTTATATGACTAATGTTACAAGTGTAAAATATATTATTGATTTTTGTAAGGATTTTAATAAAAAACTATATCATATTTCAACTACTGGCGTGTCTGGTAAAAAACTTGATTTATCATATGTTTTACTAAAAAAATCTATTAGACATTTGGTTAATCCTGAGTTTAGTGAAGATTCTTTATATATAGGTCAATTACTTGATAATGTTTACACTCATAGTAAGTTTGAAGCTGAAGCTGCTGTACTTGACGCTATTAGTAAAAATGTTGATGCTTATATATTACGTATGGGTAATTTGATGCCTAGATTAAGTGATGGTTTATTCCAAGAAAATATCTTGCAAAATGCTTTTGTTACAAAGCTTGCTGCTTTTATAAAACTCGGAATTATTCCAGATTACTTGTTAAAAAGTCCTTTAGAGTTTACGCCTGTAGATTCTGCAGCACAGGCTGTATATAAAATTATAACTCATCCTTCAGAGAAAAATAGAGTTTTTCATATCTATAATCATAAAACTGTTGCTTTGGGTAAATTTTTAAAATTGATTAAGAAGTTTGATTATAATGTCAAGGTATTGCCAGAAAATGAATTTAAAACTACGACAATCAATATTTTGAAAAATGATGAAAAAAGGAGTTCTTTACAAAATATAGCAAATGATTTTGACAGTAATTATCATTTGAATTATAATGGTACTATAAAATTAAAATCTAATTTTACGATTAAATATTTAAGGAAATGTGGTTTTAAGTGGCCTAAAATTAAAAATAAATATTTAATTGATTTTATTAAATTACTAAGGAAGGTGATATAACGATGTCAACTACAGATTCAATTGTATTATGGATATTAGTATTTGTATCTGGTGTTTTGATTTTGCTTTTAAAAAATCTTTTGACTCAAAATAATAAAAAGCCATTGACTAAAATATTTATTATATTATTTGGATTAATGTTATTTTGGTTAACTTGTATGATACTTCAAATTATTTTCTTAAATAAATATGATATTAGTTTAAAATATTTCTTTAATTTGTATTATATAAGTATTTGTTTTTTACCAATTGCATTTTACTTTATGGCTATTATTTTTGAAAATGGAAGATTAGATTTTAAAAGATATTATTTATTATTATTTATTATACCAATTACATCATTGTTATTGCTTTGGACAAATGATTTACATCATTTATTTTATAAGTAGTATTCCATGAGTTTATCTACTGCTTATGGACCATGGTTTTATGTACATACCTATTATACATTTTTAATTTTTGGTATATCTCTATTTATACTAATGAGATATTCAATTAAAAATGCTGGACTATTTTCTAGACAAGCTATATTGCTTATAATAGGTTCTCTTGCTCCTATTATTGTAAATTTACTTGGTAGTACTGGACTTTTGCCTGTGTCAATATATGCAACTCCTATTGCATTTTCTGTAACTATTATTTGCTTTACTATTGGAATTTTTAGGTTTAATCTATTTAAACTTACTCCTATTGCTCTTCAGAAAATTGTTGATAGGATGTCTGATAGTTATTTGGTTTTAAATGATGATGGGACTATAACAGACTTTAACCAAACATTTTTAGTAACTTTTAAAATTAAAGACATTGCTTTAAGAGGTCAAAATTTTGATACTTTTTGTAAAAATAATAAAATAAACTATAGTAAAATAAAAAATGCAATTATAAAAACAAAAGATTCCAAAAAGACTATTTCTTTTGAGTATCATGTTAGTAGAATTCATAAAATCTTTTCAGTTGAAGTTAATACAATTTATTCAGATGGTGCATCATTAGGAACGTTAATCTTGTTTAAGGATATTACTCAACATATTCAAGATATGGAAACTATTAAAAATAATCAAGATATATTAATGGAAAGAGAACGTCTTGCTTCACTTGGACAATTAATTGGTGGTATTGCTCATAACTTAAAAACTCCTATAATGTCTATTTCTGGAGCTGCTGAGGGCTTAACTGACTTAGTTAAAGAATATGATTCTTCTATTGATGACCCTGAGGTTAATAGCCAAGACCATCATGATATTGCCAAAGACATGAATGAATGGATTGTTAAAATTAAAGAATATACAGAATATATGTCTGATATTATTACTGCTGTTAAGGGCCAAGCTGTTACTTTATCTGAGACTGAAAATGTTTCTTTTGATATTGATGAACTTGTTAAGAGAGTTGATATTTTGATGAAACATGAACTTAAAAATGCGTTAATTTATATGAATGTTCAGGTGAAGGCTCCTAAGTCTACTAAGATTCATGGTGATATTAATAGTTTGGTTCAAGTTATTAATAATATGATTTCTAATGCTATTCAGGCCTATAATGGTGAAACTGAGAAAAATATTGATTTGATTTTGAGTAAATCTGATGGTAATTTGATTATTTCTGTTAAGGATTATGGTTGTGGTCTTCCTCAGAAAGTTAAAGATAAGTTATTTAAGGAGATGATTACAACAAAGGGTAAAAATGGTACTGGACTTGGTTTGTATATGTCTTATTCTACTATTAAGGCTCATTTTAATGGTAATATTACTTTTGAGTCCGTAGAAGGCCAAGGTACTACTTTTAATATTATTTTACCTTTATAAATTTATAAGGATTGAGGAATAAATCTTCAATCCTTTTTCTTTGTTTTAAAAGTTGTCAAAAAGGGGCGTCCCCATTGACAGAAAAAAGTTGTCAAAAGGGACGCCCTTTTTTGACAACTAATAATTATTTTTTATTTTTTCAATTTCATCATAATGGTTTTCTAATATATCTAAGAATAGATCATCTAACTTAGGATCAAACTGTGTTCCTCTACATCTCTTAAATTCATTAATTACAACATCTAATGGAAGGGAGTCTCTATAACTACGTTTTGATGTCATTGCATCAAATGTATCTGCAATTGCTGCTATTCTTGCAAAATAAGGTATTTCTTCTCCCTTTAATCTACTTGGATATCCATTACCATCGTATCTTTCATGATGATGTTTAACAATTGGAATAATATTTTCAAATATCTTTGCAGATGATAAAATATGTGCACCAATTGCAGGATGATTTTTGATTTCTGAATATTCATCATCAGTAAGTTTTGATTCTTTTCTTAAAATGCTGTCTGGAATGCCTATTTTTCCAATATCATGGAATAATCCCCCAACTTCCAAATCGTGCAAGTCACTATCTGATAATCCTAGATGCTTACCTATTAATACAGAATACTGAGAAACACGGTCAGAATGACCTCTAGTATATGTGTCTTTTGCTTCAACTGTATATCTTAATGTTTGAATAGTAGATAAATATGCTTCTTCAAGTTTTTCATTTTTATCAGATAATTCTTCATTAATTTTTTTAATTTCATTCATTTGTGCAATAGATTTTATACCAGATTCTATTAATAATAGCAATTGGTCAAATTTATCGCTTTTTTCACAATATCCTTGAATGTCTAGTCTTCGTATAGTTTCTAGTGGAGGAGCTAAATCTTTGTGACCTGTTAATAATAGAATATATAATTCTTTATTGAATTTTCTTATTTCTTCAACAACTTGGTCACCATGAATAGGAGTCATTATAAAGTCCAGTAACATTAAATCATAATGCTCTGTTCTAACTTTTTCAATGGCTTCCATAGGATCTGTAACTCCTGTAAAATCATATCCTGAACGTTTTAAGAATATTGATAGTGAATCTACAATTCCTTCTTCGTCATCTACTGCTATAATTCTATAATTATTATTTTCATTAACAACTTTTTGTAGTCCTTTTCTCATACAATCATCCTCCATCCTGTCAGTAACCTTTAAAACTTTACTGACCTCAAGATTTTGCCAATTTTAAAGGCTTGTTTTTATAAGGCCATTATATTAGTAAAATGCTTAAAAATCAAGTGTTTTTTGAAAAAATTTTAAAATAAAAAAGGGAATTGAAGACTTATACCTCAATCCCTATTTTTTACACTTTCATTGATAGTGCTACTTTTTTTCTGTCCATATCTATTTTTATTACTTTTACTTTTACTATATCCCCCACTGATACTAGGTCTGATGGATTTCTAATGTATTTATCGCTCATTTCTGAGATGTGTACAAGTCCGTCGTATTTTACTCCTATATCTACAAATGCTCCAAAGTCTATTACATTTCTTACTGTTCCTGTTAGTATCATTCCTTCTTTTAGGTCTTCTAGTTTTAGTACGTCTTGCCTTAGTATTGGCTTTGGCATGTCTTCACGTGGGTCTCTTCCTGGTTTACTTAGTTCTGCTATTATGTCTGCTAATGTCATTTCCCCTATTTCTAGTTCTTTTGCTGTTTTTGCTATGTCTACTGTTTTTAGTTTTTGTCTTAGCTCTTCTGTTTTTTCTTTTTCTCTTAAGTCTTCTTTATCAAATCCTAGGGATTTCAATAGTTTCTCTGTTGTTTCATAGCTTTCTGGGTGAACAGCTGTTATTTCTAATGGATTTTTTCCATCTATTATTCTTAAAAATCCTGCACATTGTTCATATGCAACTTTTCCTAACTTTGGTACTTTTAGTAGTTCTTTTCTTTCTTTTAGTTTTCCGTTTTCATCTCTGTATTTTACTATGTTTTTGGCTATTGTGTTGTTTATTCCTGATACATATGATAGTAGTGATGGTGTTGCTGTATTTACATCTACTCCTACTTTGTTAACGCTGTCTTCTACTACTCCTGTTAGGCTTTCAGCTAATTTCTTTTGGTTTACGTCATGTTGATATTGTCCTACTCCTATTGCTTTTGGGTCTATTTTTACTAGTTCTGCTAGTGGGTCTTGTAGTCTCCTTGCTATTGAGATTGCTCCCCTTATTGATACGTTTATGTCTGGATATTCTTCTGTTGCTAGTTTTGATGCTGAGTATACAGATGCTCCTGCTTCACTTACAATTACATAGTGCACTGGTCTTGATGCTTCTTTTATCATGTCTGATACAAACATTTCTGATTCTCTTGACGCTGTTCCGTTTCCTATTGCTATCATGTCTATTTTGTCTTTTTCTATTAATTTTAGTAATTCTTTTTTGGCTCCTTCTACATCATTTTGTGGTTCTGTTGGATATACTGTTGTGTAGTCTAGTACTTTTCCTGTTTCGTCTATTACTGCTATTTTACATCCTGTTCTGTATGCTGGGTCAAATCCCATTACTGTTTTTCCTTTTATTGGTGCTCCTAGTAATAGTTGTTTTGAGTTTTGTCCAAATACTTTTATTGCTTTTTCTTCTGCTTTTTCTGTTAGGTCTGAACGGATTTCTCTGTCTATTGATGGTTCTATTAGTCTTTCAAAACTGTCTTGTATTGTGTCTTTTAGCATTTGTGTAAATTGTGTTTCTCCTTTTATTGTGTCTCTTTCTATATATGCTAAGATTTTGTCTTTTGGTTTTTCTATTGTTACTTTTAGGCAGTCTTCTTTTTCTCCTCTGTTTATTGCTAGTATTCTGTGACTTGGTATTCCTTTTATTGCTTCACTATAATCGTAATACATTTCGTAATTTGATTTTTTTTCTGCATCTTTGGCCTTTGCTTTTATTATGCCTTCTCTGTAGCACTGTCTTTTTATTTCTTTTCTATATTTTGCGCTGTCTGATATGTCTTCTGCTATAATGTCTAGGGCTCCTTGTATTGCATCTTCTGCTGTTACTACAACTTTGTCTTTATTTTTTTTGTCTTCTTCTGATAGTTTATCTATATTTATATATTCTTTTGCTATTTCTATTATTGGCTTGTTTTCTTTTTGTTTTATTATTATTTGTGCTAGTGGTTCTAGTCCTTTTGCTTTTGCTACTGTTGCTCTTGTTTTCTTTTTTTGTTTATATGGTCTGTAAATATCTTCTACTTCTGCTAGTGTTTTTGATATTGCCACTGCTTGTAATATTTCGTCTGTTAGTTTTCCTTGCTCATCTATTGATTTTATTACTTCTTCTTTTCTTGTTTCTAAGTTTCTTAAGTAAGTTAGTCTTTCACCAAATGTTCTTAGTATTTCGTCACTTAGTCCTCCTGTTACTTCTTTTCTGTATCTTGCTATAAATGGTATTGTATTTCCTTCGTCTATTAGCTTTATTGTGTTTTCTACTTGTTGTGGTTTTATGTTTAATTCTTCTGCTATTACTTTTGATATTTTATCCATTTTGTTTTCTTCCTTCCTTAGGTCATTTTTGTTTAGACCTTTTAATTTTTTTGTTTGTTTTGCATATATATTATTATAACAAATTTTTAGTATAAAAAGTCAATACTTTATTAATTTTTTTATTTATTATTCTGTCGTTTTTTGTTACATTTTGTTGACTTTTTATTTTGTTTAATATATCATAAACTTAAATATTTATAAAGGGGGTTTTTAAATGATTTCATCAGATTTTAGAGCTGAAGCTCGTAGAAAATTAGCTGGAAAATGGGGTAAAGGTGCTTGCATCATGTTGGCTTTTCTTTTAGTAACTTTTGTTATTAATTTTATTATTGGGCTTTTACCTGATTCATATGAATGGCTTGGCCAAATTATAGACATTGTTATTAATGTTCCATTATCATTTGGTATCCTTTATGCATTTTTGAAATTATATAAAGATGAAAATGTTGGTGCTTTTGATTTCTTTAAATTAGGTTTTAATAATTTTGGAAAATCTTGGTCAATTACTTTTAATATATTTTTAAAAATGATTGTTCCTGCTATTGTTATTATAATATCTTACATTTTAATTGCTGTAGGAATTTCTTTATATTATACTTCATTATTTGTAACATATTCTACTTCTGCTATAAATGGTTATGTATTTATTGCTATAATTGGATTTATCCTTTTGATAGCTTCTAGTATTTGGGCTACAACTAAATATTATTTCTATCAATTAGCATTTTTAATTTCTATAGAAAATGAAGATATGTCAGCTGAAGAAGCAGTTACTGAAAGCCAAAAAGCTATGACTGGAAAACGTGCTAGTTTATTCTGGTTACAACTTTCTTTCATTGGTTGGGCAATTTTAGGTGCTATATCATTTGGAATTGGTTTCTTATGGATTATTCCTTATGTTCATTGTGCTACTATTGCTTTCTATAAATATGCTATTGGCGATTCTTCAACTGTTGAAGTTCAATCAATAGATGATGATAGTAAAACAGCAGAATAATTTAACTAAATATATGTTAAAAAATAGAGAATTTTGGATTCTCTATTTTTTTGTGTTTTTATTCGATTCCTAGGTATTCGTTGTATGTTATTTCTCTGTCTATTACGTTTCCGTCTTCTTTTATATCTATTATTCTATTTGCTACTGTTTGTGTTAATTCGTGGTCATGTGATGTAAATAGTATGTTTCCTGTGAATTTTTTCATTCCTTCGTTTACTGATGTTATACTTTCCATGTCTAAGTGGTTTGTTGGCTCATCAAATATTAAGAAGTTTGCTCCTGATAACATCATTTTTGAAAGTACACATCTTACTTTTTCTCCTCCTGATAGTACTTTTACTTGTTTTAGTGCTTCATCTCCTGAGAATAACATTCTTCCTAAAAATCCTCTTACATATGTTTCGTCTGGATCTTTTGAGTATTTTCTTAACCATTCTGTGATGTTTTCGTCTGTGTCAAATAAGTAATTGTTATCTTTTGGGAAGTATGATTTTGTAATTGTTGTTCCCCATACTAGTTCTCCACTGTCTGGTTCCATTTCTCCTGCTATTATTTGGAATAGTATTGTTTTTGCTATTTCGTTGTCTGCCAAGAATGCTATTTTGTCATCTTGTTTTACTGTAAATGATACGTTGTCTAGTACTTTTACTCCTTCAAATGTTTTGCTTATGTTTTTTACTTGTAGAATTTCTTTTCCTGGTTCTCTATCTGGCTTGAAGTCTACATATGGATATTTTCTGTTTGATGGTTTTATTTCATCTAGTTCTATTTTTTCAAGTGTTTTCTTTCTTGATGTTGCTTGTTTTGATTTTGATGCATTTGCACTGAATCTTGCTATGAAGTCTTGTAATTCTTTTATTTTTTCTTCTTTCTTTTTGTTTTGTTCTCTCATTTGTTTTAATGCTAATTGACTTGATTCGTACCAGAAGTCATAGTTTCCTGGGTATACTTTTATTTTTCCGAAGTCTACATCTGCTATGTGTGTACATACTTTATTTAAAAAATATCTGTCATGTGATACTACTATTACTGTGTTTTCGAAGTTTATTAAAAATTCTTGTAGCCAGTTTATACTTTTTAAATCTAAGTCGTTTGTTGGTTCATCTAGTAGCAATACGTCTGGATTTCCAAATAGTGCTTGTGCTAATAAGACTTTTACTTTTTCTCTTGCTTCTATTTCTTTCATGTATTTATAATGATTTTCTGGAACTATTCCTAGGTCGTTTAATAGCATAGCTGCGTCTGATTCTGCATTCCATCCATCTAGTTCTGCAAATCTTTCTTCTAATTTTGCTGCTTTCATTCCATCTTCTTCTGAGAAGTCTGGTTTTGCATATATCTCTTCTTTTGCTTTCATTATGTCGTATAGTTCTTTGTTTCCCATCATTACTGTGTCTATTACTGTGTTTTCTTCATATGCAAAGTGATCTTGTTTTAATATTGATAGTCTTTCTCCTTTTTCTAGTGTTACATCTCCTTTGCTTGGTTCTATTTCTCCTGATAGTACTTTTAGGAATGTTGATTTTCCCGCTCCATTTGCTCCTATGATTCCGTAGCAGTTTCCTTTTCCAAATTTTATGTTTACGTCTTCAAATAGTACTCTTTTTCCAAATCGTACTGTTACTCCGTTTGCACTTAACATTGTTTTCCTCCCTATTTTTTGTTCTCTTTTTTTATCTGCTATAGTATATCATTTTTTCTGTATTATTTCAATCTTTTTGTGATATTCTTTGTTGTCTTGCGTTGCTTTTGGAGTAATTTATGCTTTAATTTAGTTTTTTGAATTTTTTATTTTTTCTATTTCTTTTGGATTGATTCCTGTTATTTCAATAATTGTTTTTTCTGGTAAATTTTTTCTTAACATTTTGTTTACAATTTCTTTTATAGTTTCTGTTTTCCCTTCTATTTTTCCTTCTTTCTTGCCTTCTTTTCTTCCCATATCAATATACATTTGATTTTCTTTTCTTATCATATCTACTATTGCTAACATACTATCACTCTCACTTTCTAATTTTCTTATTAATTCTGTTGATTTTTGAATTCCTATTTTTTCTTCTAAAATTATTTCTATTATACTTTTTAGTAATTCTTTATCTTCTTTTTGTATTCTATTTATAATTTTTTCTAATGTTTCTGCTATTTCTTCTGTATTTTTACTTTTTTCTATTAACATCATTTTTGATATAAATGTATTATCTTCTAATAATTCGTTTTCTGTATAATTATTGACATCTACTAAGCTATAATTTCCTATTTTTATGTTTAAACCTTGTATTTTTTCTTGACTTTTCTCTAAATATTTATTTGCATTCCATTTTTGTTTTCCTGTATATAAAACAATTGGCATCACTAATGGTATTTTATATGATTTATTTTTTATTTTACTTTTGTCTACTGCACTTCTTATAATTGCAACTTCATATTCTAGTAATCTAAATGGCATTGAATAATCGATTTTGCTTTGGTGTTCTATTAAGAAAAATACATTTTTATCTTTTATTTTGTATACTATATCTGCTTCTTTGTTTTGAAATAGTTTATTTATAAAACTACTATTATATTTTTCTATTTCTTCTTTTTTTATATTTAATTTTAGAGTTTTATTTATGAATTTTACAGCTTCTTCTTTTTGGTCCAGTACCGTTTTAAATACTGCATCATGTTCATGCCAACTTTGTTGATAATATTCTTCGTTTTGATCTTTGACTTCATTTATTGTTTTTTCTTGTGTTTTATTTCCTTCTTTTGTCCATTTTTCTTCAAAAATATGCTTGTATTTTAAATAATCTTTATATGTAAATATTTCTATACTGATTCATCTCCCTTATTATAATATTTGTTTTAGCTTTTGTCAATATTTATTTTATAGTAAATATTATATTAATTTTATTTTTAATCACTTCCTCTTTTTTGAATTTTGTTTTTGAACTTTTATCCTAGAAAATTTGGACTTTTGATTTAATTTTTTTTGAAAAAATTAAGTTTTAAAATTGTTTGATGGATTTTTAAAGTATTCTTATAATAGCATAAAATTTTAGTATTTTCAACCATTTTTCATCGCAAATTTCGACATTTTGTGACGATTGCATCTCTTGTTATATGTAAGATACATATAATATTTTTCATTTTTATTGACATTTATTGTTGATAATTGTAAAATATAAAACGATGTACATACTATTTTATGTATGCGTATAAACTATATAAAAATTGGAAAAAATAACAAAGGAGGAAATTTAAATATGAAAAAAACAAAAAGACAAAATGGTATTACTCTTGTAGCTCTAGTAATTACAATAATTATATTATTGATATTGGCTACTATATCAATACAATCATTAACAAACACAGGATTATTTAAAAAAGCTCAAGAAGCAAAGGAAAAAACACAAAATGCAACAGAAAATCAAGCAAAAACATTAAATGAATATGAAGATGAGTTAAATAAATATAT
>OLGH01001985.1_pt1 | contig 17565 bp, 12 predicted proteins | sample 1604851 | NCBI WGS metagenome assembly OLGH01 (sample SAMEA3888894, study PRJEB22519) | human gut metagenome | biome: human gut; feature: human-associated habitat; material: faeces | place: Denmark | collected 2010 | reverse complement strand
CCTGCCATTATCTTGATTGGAAGCCATATGGAGCTCCCTTGTACCCTGTGCAGCAATGTGTACGATTTCGCGTTTTGCCCCGAGCCCTGCTACGACCGCCTGGCCGACCTTGCCGACCCCGAGGACTGGGGTCCCGGCAACCGCATCCTCAAAAACTACCTGTCGTTTTCGTTTAGCCGCGCGGTGTTTTTGACCGAGCGCGACGCGGACCAGACCGCGCCGTCCAACCTGCCGTTGGTGTTCGACGACGACCGCTGTCTATTCAACACCGGCCTGTACACGCGCCGCTACGAGACTATCTACGGCCTGTTTGAGCCCAACACCAAACCCGACGCGCGGCAGCGCTGGTTTTTGAAGGGCTTCTTTAAGGAAAGCGACCCCATGTTGGTCTCATTTGAGTACCTGCCGTGCCGCGTGCGCTTTGCCGAGGACCCCTCCGAGCTGGTCTTTGACTACCGCCTGCCTATCCGCTCCAACATCGACCACATTCTGGGCGACGAGGAGAATCTGACGCGCATCCCTGCCAGCCTGATGTGGGAGGGCAACTCGCTGCTGCTACGCCGTGCCTTTGAGGGTGCCGTCGTCGAGGCCGCCCGCCGCGCCGCCGCCAACTACACGCTCGCCGTCCCGCAATTCTACGGCGGCCGGATCCAGCTGCTCCTGCCGCTGTGCCTGACCGGCGACAAGCCCGAGCTGGCGCTGACCATCCAGCGCGAGGACGGCTTTTATGCCGCACGCACCTGCCTCACGCTCGACATGGCCTACAACAACGCGCGGCTCATTTGCCGCCCCGAGACTTCGTGGATTAAGCGATAAATGGTGGTTTAGCTGCGAGTTTGTCGCGTGCCCTGATTGCGGTGGCGTGGTTTGCGCTCACGAATTTAAAATCGACGGCAAAAAGTTCTTGGTAAACAGCGTGCGGCTATGATAGTATCTCTTTTGCCGAACGGCGACGGGCGATTGGCTCAGGGGTAGAGCATATCCTTCACACGGATGGGGTCACAAGTTCGAATCTTGTATCGCCCACCATCAAAAACGCAGGTCAGAGGTGTTAAGCCTCTGGCCTTTTTCTTTTTGACACCAAGGGTGACACCAAAAGTGACACCAAAGACGAATCGAAGTCGTCCTAGGCGTATTTTTTATCGCGCCCTTTTTGCTGACGCCATTGCATATTTTGTATAAAACGCATACGTATTTTCATTGAAATCCCCATGTGATCCGAGAGCAAATGTGGAGACAGGGACCACACGCCCAGAGCTCCTTCCAGCGGATTTCTATCTCACGAGGGATTTTCGGCAGAACTCGTCAAGCTACTGGTCAGCGTTTGGTCAGCTTCCAGTACTTACCCGCATGACGGCCCCGCAGATAATCGACCTTGCCCGATATCCGCACGGCCTATGGCCGATACCAGGGGAGGCGTAAATGGACGAAATCGTCTGCGCAAACACCGCATTCCGCTACTGGCGCTGCCCGCCGCAGGTGCGCGACCTCTACCCGCGCCTGCCCAACTCAGAAGAAGGCTGGCGAGCTCTATCCCAATCGCCCTTTGTAGTCGACGTCCTCAAACCCCCGATTATTACCATAACAGTGCCCGGTGGCGTTAACTACCATTCGGGATTACGGACAACAATCCACTGTGATGATGCTTCTGGGGTGGACAGTACGCTGGATACAGCGATGAGCTTTAGGGTTACCAATCCACTTGCGACGCTATTTACCATGGCGCGCTTTGTGTCTCCAACCGATCTTGTCCTTGCCATGTACGAATTCTGCGGATGGTTCTCAGTCTTTGAGCCCACCGCCGCAGCAGAAGCGGAACTAGACAAAGCTAAAGACGCTGCCGAGAGTGCAACCACCGAATCCCTCTTTGACCTCGATGAAAGCCAAGAAGAACCACAATGGAAACGCGTTTACGCGCGCATAAAAGTCAAAGAACAGGTAAATGCAAAGGGGCCCAACGGACAAAAGAAAACGAATGAGGTCACAAAGCTAAAGGGCACTTCGCTCTGGATGAGGAAGCCGCTCATCGAATTACACGAGCTTCATGAGTACGCCAATAAGATGAAAAAACGAAAGTGGGGTACGAAGTTTTACAACGCCGCGCAGCTGGTGACGGGAATAGCCGCTTCTCCGCTCGAAGTTGCAGGAATTTTATTGCTGTCGCTTCCTCGTTCTCGCGGCGGTGCCGGCTTTAGAAGCGTTTACGTCAACGACCTTACACCGCTTACCGCATCGGCGCAGAGCATTGCAGGGCAAAAAGTCTGCTACGGGGATATCGTGATCGTGAATCCAACCATAATGAAGGCAGGCATCGTGGAGATTCAGGGAGAGGTCATCCACGGATCAGGCGCCGTGCTCGACCACGACGCCAAACGCATGACGGCGCTGCAAAGTATGGGGTATGACGTCTTCCTGGTTACGCACGACATGCTTAACGATGCCGAGCAGCTTGATGCGATCGTGCGAAGTCTTTGCTCGCGCTTGGAATTGCGCTATAGGTGTAAAACTAAGGCGCAAAAGACGACGGAAATGGAGTTACGAGCCAACGTACTGTGCAATTGGCTGGAAATCGGTCGTTAGACGGGTGCCCTGCTCACTTCCGGGCGCCCCCGGTCGACTGCGCGCGATGCCGCCGCCACGGAACCGGCCCATCTACTACGTTTGATTCGATACCCCCGATCACACCCTCGTTTTTAACAAAACCGCAAGCGTTCTACCTGCGGTTTTGCAAGCGCGCAATTTGCTGTGGTCGGAGGCGGGCGATTCATCGTAGTAAACCGGCATAGTTTTGAAATGGCATTAAATCGGTAGCAGACATTTTACTCTGCCGGGGCGGTCGGTCTTCGGGCAACTACCCTCGCAGGTAGGCGATGGCGATTTGTGTGCGGTTGCGCAGGCCCATTTTGGCAAGGATTGAGCTGATGTGGTTGCGCACGGTGCCTTCGCCCATATAGGCGGTGGCAGCGATCTCCTTGTTGTCGAGACCACGGGCGATGAGCTCGGCGACTTCGAACTCGCGGTCGGTCAGGCTGGCAAAGGCTGCGGGCCTACGGGGCGTACCGGCTTCGGCGTCCGCTCCATCAAAGTCGACATCCTCGATCGCCTTGCCCTCGAGCACGCGTTTGCCATCCATGACCTGCGCCAACGCCGGTGGAATGGCGGCGACATCGGTCTTGATCAGGTAGCCGCGGGCGCCCAGCTTGAGCGCCGACACTATGTACTCGTCATCCGAGAATGTCGTCAGAAACACCACGCGCGCCGCAGGGTCGCGCTTAAGGATCTCGCGTGCCGCCGAAAGTCCGTCGCGTCCCGGCATCTGGATGTCGAGCAGCGCGATATCGGGTGCGTGCTCGGCGTAGAGCGCCACCGCGTCGTCGCCATTGGCGCCGGTGTCCACTACCTCGATTTGCGGCTGGGCGCCTAGGATAATCTTGAGCGAATCGACCACCAAGCGGTCGTCGTCGACAACGATGAGCCTCATCGGTCCTCATCTCCTTGCTGTTTGGGAACGGTGGCAAACACGCGCCAGCCGCCGGCGCCGGCACGCGGGCCGGCGGTGAAGGTGCCGCCAAGCGCCTCGATGCGCTCGCGCATGGAGGAGAGCCCCATGCCCTCCGCGGCGCCGCGACTGTTTGCTTGAACCCCGCCCGCACCATCGTCGGTAACAATGAGCTGGTAAAACGACGGATGCTCCATGCACCGTACGGTGACAGCATGGGCGCAAGCGTGGCGCATGGTGTTGGAGAGCGCCTCGCGCAGGACCGCCGCAAAGCAGTTCGCGACATTTGCGGGCGCATGTTCGGTCATAACTTCAAGCTCAATCTGCGGGCCGCCGTCCGAGCGCGCGCCTTCAACAATGCGTTCGAGCTGCACGGAAAGGTCGACGGCGTTGTCGTTGAGTGCGTGGACGCTGGTGCGCACAAGCTGAAGCGCCTCGTCAACCGTGCGTTTGACGTCGGCGAAATCGGCGGCGACGCCGGGCTCGTCGGCGTGGACCACGCGCAGGGCTTCGGTCTGCAGTGAGGCGCGCGTCAGTTGGTGCCCGACGTTATCGTGGATCTCGCGCGCGATGCGGGCGCGTTCGGCGAGTGTCGCGAGCTCGACTTCGTAGTCCTGGCGGTCGGCAAGATCGCGGTTGCGCGCTTCGAGCGCGAGGGCTCGTTCTTGCAGTTCATCGCGCGTACGGCGCATACGCTGCTGCTCGTGTTTCAGCTGTGCGGTACGCAGCGACAGTAGGGTGGCGGCAACCGAAAGGATGGCGGTCATTAGCAGCGCGCGGGCGGGAAGCATGCCGGCGCGGAAATCCGCAGCGAGTACGAAGGCAAAAATGGTGGCCACACCCAGCGCAGGCCAGACACGCTCACGGTGCACGCGTCGCGCGATGTCATAAAAGGCGAGGGGTGCAAACGGCATAAACGACGGCACAAAGACGGCCATGATGACGTAAGCGTAGCTGCCGGCCTCGCTTGCACGACGCGTGCGTTCCCCCTGTGCGACCTCGGCCAGCGAAGTGGCAATAACGCCAAGGCAAAACGCCGCGACCAGGCGAGCGTCCACAGCAAGACCCATGGCGGCCGCAATGCAGCACGCCAGCACGATCGATTTGTCGAAAAGCCTGTTCATACGGGTATTGTACGCGAAGCCGCGCGTGGTGGAGGGGCCACCTGCGCAACCGTGACATTCCTCCCACGCGGCAAAGCGGCGTCGATCGCTCGCGCGAGCGGGGGTTTCGCCTCCGCCTCCTCGCACTCGTGACAAAGCTCACTGGTGCGCACCGGCGGCTCCTGCGATGATGCAATCGTACCGGGCCGCAAGCAACAGAAGGGCCGCCTCATGACAGACATCGTCCACGTCGAAAACCTCGTCAAGCGCTACGACGATCTTATCGCGCTCGACCACTTTAACCTGAGCATCGCCCCCGGCGAGATCTTTGGCCTGCTGGGCCCCAACGGCTCGGGCAAGACCACGTCCATCAACTGTATTCTGCAGCTGCTCGCCTACGACAAAGGCGCCATCGAGCTGTTCGGCGAGCCCATGACACCCGCCCGCTACGACCTCAAGCGTCGCATCGGCGTGGTGCCGCAGCAGGTGGCGGTGTTCGACGAGCTCACGGTGCGCGAGAACATCGACTATTTCTGCAGCCTTTACATCAACGACCGCAAGCGCCGCCGCGCGCTGGTGGACGAGGCGATCGACTTTGTCGGGCTGGGCGACTTTACCAAGTTCCGCCCCGGCAAGCTCTCGGGTGGCCTGGCGCGTCGCCTCAACATCGCCTGCGGTATCGCGCACAAGCCCGAGCTTATCTTTTTTGACGAGCCCACGGTGGCGGTCGACCCGCAGAGCCGCAACGCCATCCTGGAGGGCATCTGCCGCCTGCGCGACGAAGGGGCCACGGTGGTGTATACCAGCCATTACATGGAGGAAGTCGAGCAGATCTGCAGCCGCATCATGATCATGGACGGCGGCCGCGTGCTGGCGCAGGGCGCCAACGACGAGCTCAAGCGCATGATTCAGATGGGCGAGCGCGTGACCGTCGAGGTAGGCGCCGTCGAGCCCGCCACGGTCGAGCGACTGCGCGCCCTCGAGCACGTGCTCAGCGTCGAGCTGTCCGGCGGCGAACTCGTCTGCACCTGCGAGGCGAGTCCGCACAACCTGGTGGACATCCTCGACACGCTGCGCGCCGCCGACGTGGCGCTCGGCCGCGTGTGGAGCGAGCCGCCGACCCTCAACGACGTGTTTCTCGAGATTACCGGCCGCGAGCTGCGCGACTAGGGGGCGGCCATGTTCAACACCATTATCATTACGGTCAAGACGCTGCTGCGCCGGCCGAGCACGTGGGTTTGGGGCGTGGTCTTTCCCGTCGCGCTTTCCACGATGTTTATGTTTATGTTTGCGAATCTGAGCTCCGACGGTACGGTCGACCCGGTGTCGGTGGCCGTCGTGGCGGACGAGTCCTGGTGCGCCTCGACCTTTAACGACGTGGCGACGTCGCTTGCCAAGGAAGGCGACGACCGGCTGCTCGAGATCCACGAGTGCGATGACGCAGCCGATGCGAACCGTGCACTCAAGGCCGGCGAAGTCGCGGGCATTTACACGGTGGATGCCGCGGGCACGCCCAAGCTCACGCTGCTTTCGAGCTATGACAACTCGCGCGCCTCGTCGGTGCTCACCGACCGCAGCATTCTGGAGACGGTGGCAAGCTCGTATACGCAAAATGCCGAGCTCATGTCCCAGATTGCCCAGGACAACCCGGCGGCGCTCGCCGACCCGGAGGCGGTTGCGCGCGCCCTGTCGCTCGAGGGCGGCACCCGCCGCGTAAGCCTGACACGCACCACGCCCGATGGCACGGTCATCTACTACTACGCGCTCTTTGGCCTGGTCGCGATGATGTCTGCCGAGTTTGCCGCCTTGAGCGTCGTCGACCTGCAGCCCAATCTGTCGGGCCTTGGCACACGTCGCTGCGTGGGCGGCCTTTCCAAGACGGCGTCGCTGGCCGGTATCTTTGTGGGCTCGTGGCTGGTTTCCTTTGCCTCGATGGCGGTCGCGATTGGTTACGTGCGCCTAGTCGTTGGCGTCGACTTTGGCGGGCGCGAGGGGCTGTGTCTGCTGGGCGGTGCTGCATCCGCGCTTGCCGCCACGGGCCTGGGGCTCTTTGTGGGCACGCTTCCCGTTAAGGGTGGCAAGGCGTCCAAGTCGGGCATCCTCACGGGCTTTGCCACCACGTGCGCCCTGTTCGCCGGCCTCTACGGCGAGCCGGCGATGGCGCTTGCCGACGATGTCGCCCGCGCCTGCCCGGCCGAGTGCTGGCTCAACCCCGTCAAGCTCATCTGCGACATGTTCAACCGCCTGTATTTCTTTGAGGACCTGGGCCCCTTTGCCGTTCGCGCCGGCGCGCTGGTCCTTATGGCGCTGGTGTTTGTCGCCGCCGCTACGCTGATCTTTGGAAGGAGCCGCTATGAGCACCTTTAAGACCGCGCTTCGCATGGCGCAGGCGCACCCGTTCTACCTGCTCATCTATACGGTGTTCATCTCGCTCATGGGCGTATTCATCGCGGCCTCGGTGAGCTGGAACTCGTCGCAGCTTACCGAGTACAAGCCCTACGACACCAACGTGATCGTGATCGACCGCGATGACAGCGACCTTTCGCGTGCGCTTACCAAGCATCTGGGTTCTCGTTTTGAGCTGGTCACGGGCGTCGGCGACGACACCTACGACCTTGCGGACGCGCTCTCCAAGAGCAACAGCGCCAAGGGTAGCGCCGACTGCGTGTTCTTTATCCCGGAGGGGTTTGAGGACGACCTCATTGCAGCTGCCCGCGCGGGGGAGTCTCTGCCCAAGCTCGATGTGACCTACGGCGCCGGTACCATGGCGGCGGCGCTTTCATCTGCCGAGGCCTCGCGGTGGGTCTCACTCGCGGGTGCTGCGGCGGCCCTAGAGCCCGCCGCCTCTAATGGTGACGTCGCCAAGGCCGCCGAGCATGCCGCTGCAAAGCGCGCGGAGGTCCAGATCGAGCAGGTCAAGGTCGACTCGACTGCTGCCGCCACGCTCGAGTCGTACTTCAACTTTGGCGCGTACGCGATTATCTCGTCGGTTATCGTGTCGGTGGGATTGGTGTTCTCGGGCATGAACGAGCCCGAGCGCGTGCGCCGCATGGAGGCCGGCCCGGTCTCCGAGCGCCAGCGTTCGCTTGCCGTGTTTGCGGCCGCCGCCGTGCTCACCGTCTGCATCTGGTTTGTATCGAGCGTGATGGGCGTCGTGGGCTTTGCCGGTGCGGTCGCCGAGGTCGGCGTGGGTCGTGTGTGTCTGGCGCTGGCGGCGACGTTTGCCCTGGCGTGCACGCCGCTGGCCGTTGGCTTTGCGCTTTCGAGCCTGGGCGCGCGCGAGGAGCTGCTCAACGGTGTGGGCAACCTGCTCGGCATGCTCATGACGTTTTTGGGCGGCGCCTGGATGCCGCTGTCGCTGATGGGCCCGGCCGTGCAGACCGTGGCGCACTTTGTGCCGACATATTGGGTGAACGACGCGATCGACAAGGCGCTCGCCGCAGACCTGACGTCCACCGTGCTGGGCGACATCGCCTGCGACCTGGGCGTCACGGCACTCTTTGCCGTGGCCATCGCCGCCGTAGGCCTAGCCCTCGCCCGCAACAAATCCCGCGCCTAGCCACCTAGTCATTGGGTACTCATTGGGGACAGACTTAAACGACCAAGAGTGGTCATTGGGGACAGACTTAAACGACTAGTCATCGGGGACAGTCTTTGCCGAACCGCCGGCTTGCCGGTCGGGTTGCCAAGGACTGTCCCCAACTGCCGGTAGGAAAGGAACGTCCCCAACTGCCGGGCGGCGAAAGAGTGTCCCCAGCGACTAGTCATTTAAGAACGTCCCCAATGACTAGTCTGAAACAAAACCCCACTCTCGCCCAAAAATAGTTCGCCAAGGTTTACTATTACGTTCATAAAGTAGTACGAGGCTAACAATGGGGGATACCATGGCAACGTGGGAAGCCTATGTCCAGGTTAAGGATCTCAAGAAGCACTACGGCGATGGAGATGCACGCCTGACGGTGCTCGACGGCATCGACACGTCCATCAACCGTGGAGAGATCTGCGTCATGCTGGGGCCCTCCGGCTCGGGCAAATCAACATTCCTTAACCTGATCGGTGGCCTGGAGGATGCCGACGGCGGCTCCATCATGGTGGACGGCTGCGACCTCACGGTGCTCAAGCCCGCCGACCTGGGTGAGTACCGCCGCCGCGAGCTGGGCTTTGTCTTCCAGTTCTACAACCTGGTGCCCGACCTCACCATCAAGGAGAACATCGAGGTCACGGCGCACCTGTCCAAAAACCCGCTCAACATTGACGACCTGCTACGCTCGCTGGGCCTCTACGAGCACCGCAACAAGTTCCCGCGCCAGGTCTCGGGCGGCCAGCAGCAGCGCTGTGCCATCGGCCGCGCACTCGTCAAAAACCCGGGTCTGCTGCTGTGCGACGAGCCCACGGGCGCGCTCGACTACAAGACGTCCAAGGAAATCTTGCAGCTCATGGAGGATGTCAACCGCACCTACGGCTGCACCATCATTATCGTCACCCACAATGCCGCCATCGCGCGCATGGCCAATCGCGTGCTGCGCCTGCGCGACGGGCGCATCGTCGAGGATGAGCTCAACGAGTCGCCCGTCGCGGCCGCCGAGCTCGATTGGTAGGCGGCGCCATGACACCTCTCGCAAAACGTCTCCCGCGCGAGCTGCGCCGCAATATCGGCAAGTATCTGGGCATCTTTTTGCTTATGTGCGGAAGCATCGCCCTTACCTCGGGCTTTTTGCTCGCGGCGCATTCCATCGGTTGCCTTATCGACGACATGCGCGATGCGTACACGATTGAGGACGGCCGCGTGACCACCTCCTTTGAGGCCACCAAAGACCAGCTCAAGGCAGCCGAAGATGCAGCCGGCGACGTCACGCTCTATAAGAATTTCTCCATCGACGCCATCATCAAAAAGGCGTCCGGCGACGATGGCACCAAGCGCACGTTGCGCACCTATGCGCACCGTACCAAGGTGGACATTGCGTCCTACTGTGAGGGCAAGGAGCCCAAGGCGGACGACGAGGTGGCCATCGACCGCGTCTTTGCCGCCAACAACGACCTCACCGTGGGCGATAAGGTCGAGCTCGAGGGCCGCATCTACACCATCTGCGGCATCATGACCCAGCCCGATAGCCAGGCGCTGTTCCTCAACAACTCCGACTTTACAATTAACACCGTCACCTATGGCGTGGCCGAGGTTACCGATGCCGGCTTTGCCGCGCTCGAGGATGCCGGCGGCGCGCCTGCCTACACCTACTCCTTCGCCTTTGCCGATCGCGACCTTTCCGTTGCGGACCGTACCGATGCCGAGCAGGATATGGTAGAGGCGCTCACCGATGCCGATGCACGCGTGGACGACCTCATCGACGCCGATTCCAACCAAGGCATTGGCTACGCCCGCGACGACGTGGACGGCGACTCCATGATGTGGATGACGCTGCTCGACATTATTATCGTGATCATGGCGTTCGTCTTTGTGGTGCTCACCGACGCCACCATCGAGGAGGAGAGCGCCATCATCGGCACGCTGCTCGCCAGCGGTTATCGCCGTCGCGAGATCGTGCTGCACTACCTGGCACTTCCCGCCATCGTGGGCGTGGTCGCGGCGCTTTTGGGCACTGCGCTCGGCGTTGTGTTCTTTACCGAGCCCATGCGCAGCCTCTATTACGGTTCGTACAGCCTGCCGCCCTTCCAGGTGTACTGGAGCTGGGAGATCTTTGTGAAGTGCGCCGTGGTTCCCGCCGCCGCGCTCATCCTCATCACGCTGGTGGGCCTGGTCTGCAAGATGGGCAAGACGCCGTTGCAATTTTTGCGTCACGAGGCGAGCGGCAAGTCGGGTACCAAGCGTGGTATGCAACTGCCGGAGCGAATGGGTTTTGTTTCCCGCTTCCGCCTGCGTATCTTCCTGCGCAATCTGGGCAACTTCGCTACGCTGTTCGTGGGCATCGCGTTTGCCTCGCTGCTGCTGCTCTTTGGCCTGGCGATTCTGCCCACGATGACGCACTACGCCGACAACCTCGAGACAAGCCTGGTCGCCGAGCACCAGTACACGCTCAAGGCGCCGCTGGAGCTCGAGGGCACTGCCGAGGAGCGCGAGCAGTGGTCGGCACTCGAGCGCTTGCAGTCGGTTGACGGCGCGCTGCTTTCTGCCGCCCAGGATGCCGATGACGAGCTTGACGACGCGGCCGATGCGGCGCAGGCGGCAGCCGATGCCGCGACCACATCTCCGTCTGCCGAGAGCCTGACCGCAGTGCAGGACGCGCTCGCCAAAGTCCAGGACAAGAAGGATGCGCTTTATGCGCGCCTCGATGACCTTGCCGATGCCCTCGGCTGCGACCGCGATGAGGCCATCGGCCTGATCGACAAGGCCTCTAAGATCGACACTGACAACGACGATATCCACCCGGTCAATACGACCGGCAACGGCGCGAGCACAATCGCACAGGCCGAGAAATATGCCGTTTACCAGCTGCAATACGACCGCGGCGATGGAAATGGCGAGGAGACGATTTCCGTCTACGGCATTTCACCAGATTCGCGCTATTGGAAAGACCTCAACGTCGGCGACGGACGCGTCGTCTTTGGCGGCGGTCTGCTCGATAAGTTTGGCTGGAGCGATGGCCAGAAGGTCACACTCAGCGACAAGTACGAGGGCGAGCATTATTCCTTTGAGTACGCGGGCAAGGACTGTGCCTGGGGCTCCAAGTCGGACATGAATATCTATATGAGTATCGACGACTTTAACGAGCTGTTCGACAACGACGCCGCCTACTTTAACGGCTATGTGAGCGACGAGAAGCTCGACCTCGATGCTCGTTACTTTGCCGGCGACACCACGCCCGACGACATGCGCGCCGTGGGCGACCAGTTCATCGGCATGATGAGCAAAATGATCGGCATGATGATCGGGCTCGCGGTGTTTATCTTCCTGCTGTTTATGTACCTGCTGACCAAGGCTGTGATCGACCACAGCGCCCGTTCGATCAGCTACATGAAAGTCTTTGGCTATCGCGATAGCGAGATCTCGCATCTGTACATCCGCTCGATCACGCTGTGCGTGGCGGCGTCGCTCGTGCTGAGCCTGCCGGTCATTATTGGCTCGCTCACGGCCATCTTCCGCTCGATGTTGCTCGCCTACAACGGCAATATCGAGATCTACGTGCCCGCTTGGTCCATGGCCGCATGTGTCGGCATTGGCTTTGCGACCTACCTGGTCGTGGCGCTGCTACACACGCGCTCTATCAAGCGCGTGAGCCTGGCCGAAGCCCTTAAAGTCCAAGAGTAGTCGTTTAAGAACGTCCCCAATGACTAGGTGCCGTACTTGACTTTAACTCTGCTTTAACTGGTACCATCCTCTATGTCTGTAACGCCATATAGACCGAGGGGATAGATCTATGACCGCAACTGCACCCGCAGCACCCGCCAAAGTGTACTTCACCAACCTGCGCACGCATGCTCGCGAGAGCCAGCTCGACAAGCTCAAGCGCCTCATTCGTCACGCCGGTATCGAGCAGATCGACTTTGAGAACAAGTTCGTCGCCATCAAGATTCACTTTGGCGAGCTGGGCAATCTGAGCTTTTTGCGCCCCAACTACGCCCGCGCCGTCGCGGATGTCGTGAAGGAGCTGGGCGGCAAGCCCTTCCTCACCGACTGCAATACGCTCTATGTGGGTAGCCGCAAAAACGCGCTCGAGCACATTGATACCGCCTACCAGAACGGCTTTACCCCGTATGCCACGGGTTGCCAGATCATCATCGCCGACGGCCTCAAGGGCACCGACGAGGCGCTCGTCCCGGTTGAGGGCGGCGAGTACGTGCACGAGGCCAAGATCGGTCAGGCGCTCATGGACGCCGATATCGTGATTAGCCTCACCCACTTTAAGGGTCATGAGCAGGCCGGCTTTGGCGGTGCCATGAAGAACCTGGGCATGGGAGGCGGCAGCCGTGCCGGCAAGATGGAACAGCATGCCGCCGGCAAGCCGAACGTCACGACCGAGCACTGCGTTGGCTGCCGTGCCTGCGAAAAAATCTGCGCGCACAACGCTGTCTCGTTCACCGACACCCGCGAGCGCGAGCTTGTCAACGGCGCTACCCGCACGGTGCACGTGGCTGCCATCGACCACGATCGCTGCGTGGGCTGCGGCCGCTGCATCGGCGTGTGCAACCAGGACGCCATCAAGCCCGGTTATGAAGCCGCGGCCGACGTGCTCAACTGCAAGATCGCCGAGTATACGAAGGCTGTCGTCGACGGCCGCCCGAGCTTCCATATCTCGCTTGCCATGGATATCAGCCCCAACTGCGATTGCCATCCCGAAAACGACACGCCTATCGTCAACGACATCGGCATGTTCGCGAGCTTCGACCCGGTCGCCATCGACCAGGCCTGCGCCGATGCCGTCATGGCATCCGAGCCGCTGCCCAACACCGAGCTCACCGATAGCGCGGCCAAGATGGAGCACAACCACGAGCATCTGGAGGGCGAGCAGGCCAAGGACCCCTTCTGCATCACGCATCCCGACACCGACTGGCGCGCGTGCATCGCGCACGCCGAGAAGATCGGCCTGGGCACGAGCGAGTACGAGCTCATTGAGGTCAAGTAGCACCTGTCTATTGGACATATCAAGCGCTTTTGTAGCGCAACGTTAGCAAAAGCCGCCCGTGAGCACAGTGTCCACGGGCGGCTTTTCGGAAGTATGCGGCAAATTTCGAGATCGCCGAGCACACGACATTTTTTGGCAACAAAACCCCTGATAAATTGTTGGTAAAACTGCGGTCTGGTCGGCAGTTCCAGATTTTGCCGCATACTTCCGAAAATAGGGGGTCAGATAAAGCTCCAGACGTTGCTTTTTGCCTAAAAATACTCGTCGAGGAAGTTGTTGACCGTGTTCCAGTAGAGCTCGGGGTCAACTTGCGCACTCTTGGCGTGGGTGGCGCCATGGATAGTGAGCTTTTGCTTGACCTTGCTGGCGCACGCGTCGTAGTTTTGGTCGAGCATACTGTACGGCACAAAGGTGTCCTGGTCACCGTGGATAAACAGCATGGGAACCGTCGCGTGTTTGAGTTGCTCCACGCTGCTCGCCTTATGAAAGTCGTAGCCCGCGCGCACGTTGCACACCAAGTTTGCTACATCGAGCAAGGGAAAGCTGGGCAGGCCGAATACGTCCTTGAGCTGCAGGGAAAACTCGTCCCAAACACTCGTATAACCGCAGTCCTCGATAATGCATTTCACGTTTGCGGGCAGAGATTCCCCCGCGACGTTCATGGCGGTTGCCGCACCCATCGACTCGCCAAAGACCAGGATACGCGCCTCGGGGTCAGCCTGAACGATTCGCCCAATCCATGCAACGATGTCGAGGCGCTCGGGCCAGCCCATGCCGATATAGTCGCCGCCGGAGCGCTCGTGGGCGCGGGCGGCAGGCGCGAGCACGTTCATGCCGCGGTCGTGGAAGCGCTTGGCGTATCGGGCCATGCCGATGGGCTCATTGGTATATCCATGCAGGCAGACGGCGTAATCGTGGGTGTTCTCCGAGGCGGCAAAATACCAAGCGGCGAGCTCGGTTCCGTCATCTGCGGTGAGGCTGCTGCTCTCGCGATTCTCTTTAAACCACGCCCGCGCCTCGGTTTCCTCGGCATCCGGCTGCTCGCCTTCTTTGTCGTTCTTGCTATCCTGCATCATCTTCATGGTGTACGGCGCTTGGGGATTCAGCGCGAAGTCAAACAGAAAGTTGCCGGCAAATCCGAGCAGCGCAACGACAACCACCAGTGCAACGATGCCGGCTATCTTGAGCTTTCGATGGGAACGTGCGTTTTGAGCCATGCGGTATTCTCCTATAAGATGTTAATACATCAACATTTAATGCAAGCGCATTATGGACGTTCGCCGTTGATGCGTCAACAAGCAAAGAATGGGTAAACAGAGGGTCACGTATGGTGCAAATTTCGCACGTACCCAGACGCTTTGATATAGTGTTGAGAACTCTTTACGTTGGAGGATGTAACCGGCATGTCCGATTCGAGCGACAGTTCCAAGCCGCGACCCAAGACCGCGGCCGTTCCACACTACACGATGGGCGAGGAGATCATGAACTCCGTCACCCATGGTGTCGGCTGTCTGCTGGGTATCGCCGGCCTGGTACTCCTGATCGTATTCGCTGCCCTGCGCGGCGGAGGCCCGGCCCACATGGCCGCGGCGATTGTCTATGGCGTCAGCATTATTCTCGAATATCTGGCCTCCACGCTCTATCACGCGATTCAGCCCGCTCGCGCCAAGCGCGTGTTTCGCATCATCGACCACAGCTGCATCTACCTGCTCATAGCCGGCAGCTATACGCCGTTTTGCCTCATCACGCTCGCAAACGACGGCGGCCCTGCGCTGTTCTTTGCCGTATGGGCCATCGCCATTATCGGCATCGCCCTCGAGTGCTTTATGCGCGAGCGTCAACCGCACTGGGTAAGTGGCTTGGTCTACCTGCTGATGGGCTGGCTCGTTGTCTTTAAGCTGCCCGAGCTCGTGGCGCTGCTGAACCCCGTCGCGCTTGCCCTGCTCGCCGTCGGCGGCGTGTGCTATACCGTGGGCGTGCCGTTCTATATCGCCAAAAACGTGCGCTATCTGCACAGTGTTTTCCACTTGTGGGTGCTCGCCGGCAGCATCTTCCAGTTCATGGCGGTGATCCTCTTCGTAATCTAGCGACCACGCCCACGGCCCCGCTCGCACGGGCGACTGGCGCAATTGCCGTATCCGCCATCAACGTTTTACCCTGACGTCCCGAATCTTGGAGGTTCGAGAAACTCCCGATGGACATAACCATCTCCCTTATCACTACCCTCGTCCTGACGCTTATCAACGGCTACTTCTCTATGTCCGAGATGGCGCTCACCACGGCCAAGCGCGCCGTGTTGGAACACGAGGCCGAGGAAGGCGACAAGCGCGCCGAGCACGCCATTAAGCTGGCCGCCGACTCCGACCAGCTGCTGGCCACCATCCAGGTTGCCATCACGCTCGTGGGCTTTGCCTCGTCCGCCGTCGCCTCGACGAGCCTGTCCGACCCGCTTGCCACGTGGCTCATGAGCTTTGGCATCGCGCCGCTTTCCGCCATCGCGCGCGGCCTGGCGCCGGTCATCATCACCGTCGCCGTCGCCTTTGTGTCCATCGTGATTGGCGAACTCGTGCCCAAGCGCATCGGCCTCGCTAACGCCGAGGGCGTATCCAAGCAGGTCGTGGGACCGCTTTCCGTGTTCCAAAAGATCGCCCGTCCGCTCGTGTGGCTGACCGGCGCTTGCTCCGATGGTCTGGCCCGCATCCTGCGCATCAAGAGCGCCGACGACCGCCAGAACGTTTCGGAGGAAGAGATCAAGTACATGGTCTCGGAGCAGGACGACCTGCTCGATGAGGAAAAGCGCATGATCCACGAGATCTTTGACCTGGGCGACACCGTTGCCCGCGAGGTCATGGTTCCGCGCGTGGACACCACCATGTGCGAGGACGACGAGACGGTCGCCGACGTGCTGTCCACCATGCGCCAGACCGGCTTCAGCCGCATCCCGGTGTATCACGAGGATCCCGACAACGTCGCCGGCATCGCGCACATCAAGGACCTGATTCAGCCCGCGCTCGACGGCAAGGGCGACCAGCCCATCGCCGATTACCTGCGCGACGCCACCTTTGTGCCCGACACCAAGGACATCCTGCCGCTGCTGTCCGAGATGCAGACCTCGCACGACCAGATCGTGGTTGTCGTGGACGAGTACGGCGGCACGGCCGGCATCATCACCATCGAGGACATCGTCGAGGAGATCGTCGGCGAGATCGAGGACGAGTTCGACCCCGACAACAAGTACCTCACGCGCCTTTCGCGCCGCGAGTGGCTCGTCGATGGGCGTTTTTCGTGCGATGACGCGATTGAGCTTGGTTGGCCGCTCGAGGAAAGCGATGATTATGAGACCATCGCCGGCTGGATTTTGGAGCTTTGCGACTCGGTGCCCGACATCGGAGAGGTGTTTGAGGTCGCAGGGTACAAGTTCAAGGTACAGTCGATGCGTGGCCAGCGCATCTCGCTCATTCGCGTGATCGCTCCGGCCGAAACCGATAAGAAGGATTCCGAGTCCTCGGCAGAGAAGCCGGCGGCGTCGGGTGCGGGCTCTGCGGATCCGCACGATGGCGACGAGTAGGGCAAGGAAGAGTAGGGGAGAGTTATGGCAGGCCTGTTCAACATCCTTAAGGTCACCGTCAGCGAGGACAAGATTTGCGCGCATGTGCTGGTGAACCCCGGCATGCCGCTCATGACCTCGGAGGATATCGAGGCCACGGCGCGCGTGTACTACCTGGTGCCGGCGATTGCCAAGCACCTGTGTCTGGGCGATTCGGGTCGCGAGTTCCAGGACTGCATGGGCCAGACCGAGCTTTGCCACCTGCTGGAGCACGTGACGGTCGAGCTCATGAACGAGACCGGTCTTGCCGGCAGCATTTCGTGCGGCCGCACTCGCGTGAGCGAGCATGACGAGCGCGTCTTTGAGGTTGAGCTTTCGTGTCCCGATGACGCGTTGGCCATTGGCGCGCTGTCGTCGGCGACCTTTATGATGGACTGGGCGTACCTGCACGCCGACCAGCCGGCCCCCGACGTGGAAGGCACGGTCGCGGGCCTGCGCAACCTGGTGCTGGGCATGCGTGCCGAGGCCGAGGGCAAGGACCCGCACGAGGCCGTTGCCGCTGCGAACGGCGAGGACGCGGCCGAGGATGCGCCCGAGGGCGACGCTCCCGCCGACGCCGACACTGAGCCCGTTGCCGAGGCGCCCGTTGAGCCCGAGTCTGCGGAGCCCCAAGGCGTCCCGAGTTTTGACGACGAGCCGCAGATGCCAATCGATACCGAGGGTGCGGTCGCCGAGAACCACGAGGCCCCCGCGGCCGTCTTTGGCGGTGCGGCAACGGCTCCGTCCGGCTCGGTGCACGAGGGCAACCTGCCGCTGGTCGATGGTGCCGGCGAGAAC
>OLGH01001979.1_pt1 | contig 17610 bp, 15 predicted proteins | sample 1604851 | NCBI WGS metagenome assembly OLGH01 (sample SAMEA3888894, study PRJEB22519) | human gut metagenome | biome: human gut; feature: human-associated habitat; material: faeces | place: Denmark | collected 2010 | reverse complement strand
TACATTTTAAAAAATAAAATAAATATATTTGTTTTTGTAGGTATGTTAGCATTCACATTTATAATATGTTGTAACTTTTTAAAACCACATTTTTCTCAAGATGCGTATTGGGTAAATGCATATGGTTATGATTATTATATAAAACATTTTCTTGCTTCAAATAGAATATTTAGTGCACTTATATTGTGGATATTTTTAAAATTAGATATTCCATTTTGGAAAGAACTATCTTTTATGGGAGTAGTCTTAACTTTTGTTATGGTAATATCTTGGTTTGTTTTATATAGATTTGTTATAAAATTTATAAAAAAAGAGAAATCAATATTTTATAATATATTAATTGGTGTAGTATCATTTATAATAGTTTTTAATTTTTGTACTGCAGAAGGACTTTTATTTGTTGAAGTAGGAACAATGCCATTCGGAATTTTATTTGCGATATTAGGTTCATGTATATTGGCAACTGATAAAAAATATAGATACATTTTAAGTGTAATTTTAATTACACTTTCTGGTCTTTTTTATCAAGTAACAAGTTCAATTTTTGTGTTACTTGCATTGGTATTAATTTCTATCAAAAATAAAGGGAATATAAAAGCAATAATAAAAGACACTATAATAATTGCATTAATATATGGCTTTGCAATGATTGTAAATTTTGTTGGAGTTAAAATTTTTGACAAAATATTAAACAATCCATTTAGACAATTTGAAATTCCTTCAATAAAAATAATATTTGATACTATATGCAAATTTGGTGAAGATATATTAATTTATAATGTTGGAATAGGACCTAAATATTGGTATTTAACATTTATTATAATTTTGACGATAATATTTATTATAAATCTAATAAATAAGAAAAATTATTTTATGATTTTAGAATATGTGGTTTTGATAGCTTTAAGTATATTAATACCACTAATACCAATACTTGCTACACCTGTTGAATCACAATATATAGAACCAAGAATGGCAATGTGTTTTGGCTCAGTTATAGGAATTCTTATTCTATATTTAGTTGTTAGATGTGAAGCAGAAGAAAACAAAATATTGTTATCAATATTAACAATAATTGCATTATTGAATTTTTGCGGAAATTCAATATATATGGTAGTTGCATCATCAAATACATTAATTACAAATCAAATAGAAAAAACTATAGCAAAACACATTATTAGTAAAATAGAAGCTTATGAAAAAGAAACTGGATATGAGATTAAAAATATAGGAACAGGATTTGATAAAAAGTATACTATGTATTATAGTGGACAGCCTGCACTAAGATGCTTTGACGTAAGAAGTTTGGGAACAGATTGGGCAGTTAAAGAAGTATTAACTGCATATACTTCAAAAGCATATAATAATGTTGAAGTCCCAGAAGAAGTAAGCAATAAATTTTTAGAAAATGATTGGGATTCATATAATGATGAACAGCTTATTTTTGAAGGTGAAAATTTATATATTTGTATATATTAAAAGGAAAGTTTTGGAAACACAAGTAAATAATATAACTTGTGTTTTTTGTATTGAAAAATAAAAATTCTTATGGTAGAATTGTGTTAGTTATTAGAAAAATATACGAAAGAATGTCAAAATAAAAAGTATTACAAAGGGGGATAAAAATGAAAAATACAATAAGGGGAATATCTATTGGTATTTTACTAGTAATAGCAATAAGTATTTATAATTCTTGGAGATATTCAAGTACTGCAAATGGCGCAAATACAAAAACACATTCAAATGGCATATATAAAATTGCAATAGGAAAATCTCCAACTAAAACATTTGAAATAGCAGGAAGTAATAAAGAAAACAATGCAAAAGTTGATATTTGGAATTATGGAAATGTACCTGCACAGAAATTTTATTTTGAATATCAAGATGGATATTATAAAATAACTGCAATGCATACAGGAAAAAGCCTAACTGCAAAAGATAATAATGTAAAAGAAGGAACAGAGATAGTACAAGCGGATTATGCTGGAAATGATAGCCAAAAATGGCTATTAAGAGATACACACAAAAATGGTTGGATAATATCTCCTTATAATACCCCTGATTTGGCATTTACTGTACAAAATCAAATACAAAATGGTTCAAAGATAATTTTATCAAAAACAAAAAATAATGATAATCAAATGCTATATGTGTTCAATATCAATAAAGAAGAAGCCTATCAAAAAAATGGAATATATAGAATTTCAGTAGGAGAAACTCCAAGTAAAGCATTTGAAGTAGCAGGAAGTAATAAGGAAAATAATGCTAAAGTTGATATATGGAATTATGGAAATGTACCTGCACAAAAATTTTATTTTGAATATCAAGATGGATATTACAAAATAACAGCAATGCATACAGGAAAAAGCTTAACTGTAAAAGGTAAAAATATAAAAGACGAAACTGAAATTGTGCAAGATAATTACACAGGGGACCATAGTCAAAGATGGATTTTAAGAGATACACATAAAAATGGTTGGATTATATCTCCTTTAAGTAATCCAAATTTGGCAATAACAATACAGGGCAATATACAAAATGGTTCAAAAATTGTTTTAGCTAATGTAAAAGATAATGATAACCAAATGTTATATTTATATAATATAACTAATAACGAAAGAACTCATAAAGATGATACATATAAATTAGCAATTGGAAAAGATTCAAATAAAACTATTGAGGTAGCAGGAAGCAGTAAAGATAATAATGCTAAAATAGATATATGGAATTATGGAAATGCTGAAGCACAAAAATATAAATTTGAATATATAAACGGATATTATAAAATAACTGCAAAACATACAGGAAAAAGTTTGACAGCTAAAAATAATGTTTTACAGGAAGGAACAGAAATAGTACAAGCAGACTATACTGGAAATAATAGTCAAAAGTGGCTCTTAAGAGATACACATAAAAATGGCTGGATAATATCACCTATAAGTAATCCAGATTTAGCAATAACAGTACAAGGCTCAATACAAAATGGTTCAAAAATTATATTGTCAAAAACACAAGATAATGATAATCAAATGCTTTATATAATGGAGCCAATCAATAAAGGAATAAAAGAAGGACTTTATGGAAAATCTGGATTGATGTATAAAGGAACTGGTGGTTCATATCTAAAATATTATAAAATAGGAACAGGAACAAAACACTTGATTCTAAACTATTCTATACATGGATTTGAAGACTCATACAGTAAAGATGGTTCTGAATTAACATATATGGCAAATGAACTTTACAATTATTTAAAAAGCAATATGTCAGACGATTTAATTCAAAAATGGACTGTATATATTTTACCACTTTCAAATCCTGATGGACAATATAGTGGATGGACAAATGATGGACCTGGACGTACTACAGTATATAGTTGGGCAAATGGACATAAGGGAATTGATATGAACAGATGCTTCCCTGTGGGTTATACAAGTTTACGTTCAGAAAGAAATTATAATGGAACAGCACCACTTCAAGCATATGAAGCACAATCATTAAGAGATTTTATATTAAACAATACGGGAACTCAAAATATTGTTATAGATGTGCATGGATGGCTAAATGAAACTGTAGGAAATAATGAAATAGGAAGTTTGTATAGAAATGAATTTGGAATTAGTAAACATATAAACACATACGGTAAAGGATATTTAATTCAATGGGCAAGAACTATACCAAAAACAAAATCTATGTTATTAGAATTACCAGAAGTAAAAAGCCATAATGAATTGGTAAGTAAAAAATATGTTGACAAATTTAATAAAGCAACAATTAACTTATTAAAAAAATATTAATATGAGGAGGTAGGACTAATGAAAAAAACTAAAATTATTTTTATTGCTATTATGATAATTTCAATATTAACATTAATAGTAACAAATAGTTATGCACAAACAGAAAAAGTTAAAAATAACGGAGTATATAAAATAGCAATAGGAAAAGATTCAAGTAAAACAGTAGAAGTAGCAGGAAGTAGCAAAGACAATAATGCTAAAGTTGATATATGGAGTTATGGAAATGTTCCAGCTCAAAAGTTTTATTTTGAATATCAAGATGGTTTTTATAAAATAACAGCAATGCATACAGGAAAAAGTTTAACAGCAAAAAACAATAGTATAAAAGAGGGAACAGAGATTGTACAAGCAAGTTATTCAGGAAGTAATGGACAAAAATGGGTATTAAAAGATACTAAAAAGAATGGATGGGTAATATCACCTTTAAGTAATACAAATCTATCAATAACAGTACAAGGGTCAATAAAAAATGGCTCAAAAATGATATTATCAAAAACAAAAAATGATGATAATCAAATGTTATATTTATTTGATTTAAATAATAGTGAAAAGGCACATAGTAATGGTATATATAAAATTGCAGTAGGAAGTGCTTCAAATAAAACAATGGAAGTTGCAGGAAGTAGCCAAAGCAATAATGCAAAAGTAGACATTTGGAATTATGGAAATGTCCCTGCACAAAAATTTTATTTTGAATATAAAGAAGGCTATTATAAAATAATAGCAATGCATACAGGAAAAAGTTTAACAGCAAAAAACAATAGTATACAAGAAGGAGCAGAAGTAGTACAAGCAGATTATACTGGAAATAATAGTCAAAAATGGATATTAAGAGATTCACATAAAAATGGATGGGTAATTTCGCCTATAGCTAATCCAAGTTTAGCTATAACAATCCAAGGTTCAATACAAAATGGCTCAAAGATGATATTATCCAACACAAGAGACAATAGTAATCAAATGTACTATATATATAATTTAAACAATTCTGAAAAAACTAAAGAAAATTCAACTTATGAAGTCTTAGTTGGTGCAGATTCTAATAAGGGATTAGAAGTATCAGGAAGTAATAAGAATAATAATGCAACAGTAGACATATGGAATTACGGAAATGCAGCTGCTCAAAAATTCAAATTTGAGTATGTAAATGGATATTATAAAATCACAGTTACTCACACAGGAAAAAGTTTGACAGCTAAAAATAATAGTATAAAAGAAGGAACAGAAATTGTACAATCAGATTATACTGGAAGTGATGGTCAAAAATGGCTAGTAAAAGATAGTAAGAAAAATGGTTGGATTATCTCACCTTTGGCTAATCCAAGTTTATGTATAACTGTTAAAGGTTCAATACAAAATGGTTCAAAAATAATATTATCACAAACACGAAACAATAATAATCAAATGTTCTATTTGGTTCAAGCGCCAAATGTTACAAAAACAATTGCAAATGGAACATATGAATTAGCAATTGGTGCAAATAGTAGTAAAGCAATAGAAGTAGCAGGAAGTAGCCAAGCTAATAATGCTAAAGTTGATATATGGAACTATGGTAATTCTAGAGCACAAAAATTTAATCTAGAATATGTAAATGGGTATTATAAAATTACAGTTGCTCACTCAGGAAAAAGCCTAACTGTAAAAGGAAATAACATAAAAAATGGTATAGAAATAGTACAAGATGACTATAAAGGCGAAATTGGGCAAATGTGGATGATTGTTGATACTAAAATAAATGGATGGGTAATTTCACCAGTAGCAAGACAAGATCTAGCAATTACTGTACAAAACAAAATAGAAAATGGCTCAAAAATTATTCTAGAGGCAAAACAAAAAAGTAGTAATAGACAAATGCTTTATCTATTTAAAACAAATATTAGTGTTAATATAAATACAGCAAAATATCCGGGTGTAGCAGAAGCACTTGACAAAGTTGCAGCAGCACATCCAAATTGGCAATTTGAAATATTATATACAAATCTAGACTTCTATACAGCGGTAAAGGGCGAATATCAATATGCAAATAAACAAGGAAACTTAGTATATACTCCTACATATGGTGGAAACTGGATTGCATCAAATCCATATGTTAGTGGTGTTTGGGCTTCAGCATCATATAATGGAATAGCATATTTTATGGATACAAGAAATTTCTTAAATGATGTTGATATTTTCCAATTTGTAGATTTAGGTAATTATGCAAGTAGTGGAGCAACACTTAATTCAATACAATACCAAGTAAATGGGACATTTTTAGAGAAAAATGCAGAAAATATTAGAAAAGCTTGCCAAAATAAAAATATTAATCCATATTATGTTATAGCAAGATTATTTCAAGAACAAGGCAAAAATGGATCAGCTACTATTAATATGGACGGAGGAAATGGAAAAAAATATTATAATCCGTTTAATATAGGAGCAGTTGTAGGAAATGATGTTGCAACAGCCTTAGAATATGCCAAAAAAGAAGGTTGGGATACAATGCAAAAAGGCTTAGAAGGCGGAATTAAAATGTTAAAAAGTAATTATATAGATAAAAAACAAAATACATTGTATCTAAATAAATTTGATGTTAATCCTGCAAGTGGTGGAGGATTATACAATCACCAATATATGCAAAATTTATCTGCAGCATATAGTGAAGCAAGAACATTTAGAAGTGCTTATGTAAGTACAGGAACATTAAATAATAAGATCAAATTTGTAATCCCTGTTTTTGAGAATATGCCAAAATCACCAGCAAGCAAACCAACAGGAAGTAGTGGAAGCCAAACAGTAAGTGGAGAAAAAGTAGTAGTTAAAACTAATGATGGTTCAGGAGTAAAGCTTAGAAAAGGACCAGGAACAACTTATGATACAATAGCATATTTAAGTGATGGAACAGTAGGAACACGTACAGTAAAAGGAAAAGCTACAGCAAACGGTTTTATATGGGATGAAGTGGTTTTAACAAATGGATTAAAAGGCTATGTAGCAACGAATTATTTACAAAAATCAAATTAATTAATATGAGGAGAAACTTAAAAATGAAAAAAATATTTAAATTAGTAATTATAACTATGGTAACAATTTTAGGATGTAGTTTATATAATTTTACATATGCAAATGAAGAAGATGGAAGACTGGTAGATATTCCAGTTCCTCCATCTAGCACAGGACAAGCAGGTTTTACAGTTGAAGAAAGTAAAAATCAAGAAGAACATTATTCAGAACAAGCTAATAACAAATATGAATTTAATTATAATAAAGAAATAGAGGAAGAACAAAAAAGAGAAGAACAAACAGAAAATAAGGTGACAGATACAATTTCTGATATTACTGAAAAAAATAATGAAATTAGCAATACAAATATCAACCAAAATATTAATGAAATTACTAATACAAATACAGAAAGCAAAGATAATAAAATGGTTACAATAATATCAATTGCAGTAGTATTATTTATTATCGTATTAATAATAGTTAATAGTAAAAAGAAAAACAAATAAAATTTTACGAGGAGAATAAGTATGAAAAAACACTATTGGATAATAATTATAATTTTAGTAATAATAATTATAATGTCAGTTTTTTTTATTGTTAATAATAAAAAAATCAATAGTCAAGCAAATAATAATATTCGGAAATATAGGAAATCAAAATAATGCGATTTCTAATTTAGAAAATGCAAGTAATCAAATAGAAGAAATAATACCAGAAAATAGAATAGTAGAAGTTTCACCTGAAGAATTAGAAAAGATGAAAAATGAAATAAATGCAGAAGGAAAATCTGATATTTATTATGTTGAGGAAGAAAAAGGTGGAAGAAAAATATTACAAATTAAAAGTAATGTTCAATATGAAGTTGATTTAGCAGGAATTATCAAAAATGCGTTACCTAAAGAAAATGAATTAACAATTTTATTAGAAAAAGCACCTAAATATAGCGGGATATGGATTTCTACACAATCAAGAGAAAGTTTTTCAAAATTATTAAAAAATAATGGAATAACAAATTTTAGTATAGATAATGATGGATATTTAAAAATAGATAATACAGAAAATGGTTTATATTCAAATGAACTAAGAAATATGCAAAAATCAAATAAACTTTATATAATTAATATGACAGGGATAGCTTATGAAAGAGACTACATTTCTGGAGAGATTACAGAATATCCATTTGAAGATATGGACCCAACACAAGAACTAGAATCATATAAAAATGATAATGCAATAATTTTGGAGGTAACGAGTAATAAAAATAAAAAATTAACAAATAAAGAAATTTTAAAAACAATTGTTCAATACTAATAATTTAACAAAAGGCAAAATGGTATATGTAGTTATAGAAAGGGTTTGATATAAATGGAAAAGATTAAAATATTTGCTTGTAGTAAAGAAGCAGAACCATTCACAAGAGAAATATGTGAATATTTAGATGTTCCTATGGGAAAAATTGAAAGAATGAAATTTAAAAATGATAATAACTTTGTTCAAATATTAGAAACAGTTAGAGATTATGATGTATATTTAATACAAAGTAATACACCGCCCGTAAATGAAAGAATAATGGAATTATTAATAACTATAGATGCTGTAAAAAGAGCGTCTGCAAGGAATATAAATGTAGTATTACCATATTATATATACTCAAGATCAGACAAAAAAGACCAACCTAGGGTACCAATAACTGCAAAACTATTAGCAGAATTAATAGAAGCAGCAGGAGCAACAAGAGTAATAACATGTGATTTACACAACCCAGCAATACAAGCATATTTTAATAATATTAATTGTGATAGACTTTCAGCAGAAAGACTTTTAGAAAAATACTTTGAAGACAAAAAGCTTGAAAATAAGGTAATAGTTGCAACAGATGCAGGAAGTTCAAAAAAAGCATATAAATATTCAGAGTTTTTTGGGTGTCCAATAGCAATGCTTGATAAAAGAAGAGATGGAAATAATGACAAAGCAATAGGCACAACAATTATAGGGGAAGTAAAAGAAAAAAATGCTATCATATTTGATGACGAAATAGACACCGCAGGTTCTATGATGGAAACAGTAAGAGTCTTAAAAGAATTTGGAGCAAAATCTGTATATGCTGCATGTACACATGGAGTACTATCCGGTCCGGCAATAGAAAGAATACAAAATTCTCCAATTCAAGAACTTGTTATAACAAATACAATACCATTACCAGAAGAAAAGAAAATTGATAAAATAAAAGTCGTATCAATTGCACCATTATTTGCAGAAACAATAAAAAGATTAAATGAAAAGAAACCATTAGGTGAACTATTAAAAACATTTATATAAATAGAAAGATGTGAGATTATATTGATAAAGTTAAGTATTATAATTCCAGTATTTAATGCTGAAAAAACACTAAGAAGATGTTTAGATTCTGTTTTACAACAGAAAGATGATGAACTAGAAATTGTTGTTATAAATGATGGAAGCAAGGATTCATCAGATAAAATAATAAAAGAATATAAAGAAAAAAATCCTCAAACAATTTCATATTATAAAAAACAAAACACTGGAGTTGCTGATACCAGAAATTATGGAATAAAAAAAGCAAAAGGGCAATATATAATGTTTTTAGACTCAGATGATTATATAGATACCCATTTATATAGTATTGTAAAACAATATATGAAAAAAAACATAGAACTCATAAAATTCAAATTACAAAGAATTGATGAGAATGGAAATATTTTAGAAAAAGTTGATGGTCCTATATTTGAGATAACAACTGGTGGAGAAGGATTTGAAAATTTATATGCTTCAGATGTTTTACTTGATTCTCCATGTATATACATAATAAAAAAAGAAATATTTATACGTAACAAATTATTATTTAATGTAGGGACAGAACATGAAGACTTTGGACTCATACCATTTGTCATTGTTCTTGCTAAAACAATGGTATCTATTGATTATTATGGCTATGAATACGTTCAATCAAATGGAAGTATAACACGAAATAATAATTATAGTAAAACAAAGAAAAAAGCTTATGATGCATTAAAACAATATGATGAAGCATTAGTTAAAATAGAAAAACATAATATTAATAAAAAGACAGCTTATTATTTAAAAACATATTACACAAATGCGATTTTATTAAAAACAGAAACATTAGAGAAAAAAGACCAAAACCAATACATTAAAGAAATAAAGAAAAGAAAAATGATTAAAAATATCAAAGCAAACAATATAAGACAAATGTTGCGTAAAATTATTTTATTATTAAGTATAAAACAATATTTAAAATTAAGAAAAAAAGTAAAATAATAAAAACAAGGAGAAAAGATGAAACGGAAAATATAATATTTTGATATGTCATGCAAAACTTGGAGCAGGAGGAATTGAAACTGCATGTATAACTCAAATAAGAGAATTTTCAAGAAGAGGATATAAAATATATGTTTTAGCCGAAAGTGGTTTTTATGCTAAAAAATTAAATCAAATACCTGGTGTTACATTTATAGACTTTAAATACGAATCACGAGAAAGCTATAATTTAGAAAAAATTGAATTTGTAAAAAATATTATCGAAAAATATAATATAAAATTGGTATATATACATCAAGTTGATTGTGTATCATCTGTTTTTTCTGCATGTGTATTAACAAATACACCATATGTTGCATATGTACATCATGGAATTACAGGAGTATATGATGAGGAATTACAGATAGGAAATATGGGCTTAGAATTTCAAACTTTATATTATAGATTGGCATCAAAAATCATCACAATTCAGGAAACATCAAAAAAAGAAAATATGAAAAGGTTCAAATTAGAAGAAGACAAATATAAGGTTATACCTAATTGTATAGATTTTCAGGAGTTTAAAAGCAATAGCCCAATAAATACAAATAAAGTTTTATTGATTTCGAGATTTGAAAAAGATAAGAAAAATGGTGTTATAAATGGTTTAAGATGGTTTGCTGAATATAAAAAAATAAACCCAGAGGCTAAGCTCACAATTGTTGGAGATGGAAGTCAAAGACAAAAAGTAGAGGAACAAATAAAAGAACTAAAGATTGAATGTGATATGTTAGGAGCACGCAATGACATTAGAGATATTATGGAACAAAATGGTATTGTATTAGGAATTGCTAGATGTGTGCAAGAAGCAATTGCCATGAAAAGAATAGCAATTATTACAGGAAATGATGATTTCCAAGGAATAATAACAAATGATAATATAGAAAGATTTTCTTGTACTAATTTCCAAGATATAGAAAATGGAAAAAAGGATTATGCAGAAGTTGCCAAACAGGTCAATTTATTAAAAAACAAAGAGATTGAGAAAATAGTAGATAAAAATTATGAATGGTTGTATGTAAATAGAAATATAAAGGACAACATTTATGAGGTAGAAGATATCGAAAAAATAAACAATCCTATAAATGAATTAGATAGAAATGAAATCATGAAAGTACTAATCAGTGAATTACAATATATGCATACATGGATGCAAAAAGAAATAGATAGAGGATGGGAAGCAAGACAAAAGACAGAAGATTATTACATTGGAAGAGAAAATTGGAATGATAAAATCTTAAAAGAAAAAGAACAAGAATTAGAACAGTATATTGAAAAATACAATGAAACATTAAAAGAACTTGAAGAAATAAAAAACAGTAAATTTTGGAAGATGTTTAAAAAATTATTTAAATTTAGGAAGAATATTTAATGAAACAAAAAATAGACCTTTATATTTAGTTAATGAATATAATGGTGAAAAAGAAATGAATGAAGAAAAAGTCCAAATAAAGAAGTAGAAAACTACTTCTTTATTTTTGACATATTTATAATAAAAAAAGTAACAACATAAACCAAAACAAAAAGTAAAATATTAAAAATTAAATTAACAATAAGATTAACAAAATTAAAACGAAAAACACTTAAAACAAAAAAACTAACTAAACTACAAAACAAAGGAACAGCAATCCAATCTATCAAATTAGGCTTAATTTTAGAATACTTAAATAACTGAAAAAGGCTAATACTAAAATTTAAAACCTCACTAAAAAATATGGAAAGAACATATCCTTTAATTCCTAAAATAGGGAGCAAAAAATAAATAAAGCATGTAGTAATACTTAAATCTAAAATATTACAACACATAACACCAAACTGTTTGTTCAATCCTTTTAATATACAATCTATAATGTGATCCATATACATGAAAAAGATAAAAGGAGTGAAAACTTTAAAAAAGTATCCAATTTCAACATTATTATATATTGCCATGCCCAGTTCATTTGAAAAGATAAAAAATATACTACAAATACACATAGAAAAACTACATGTAATCTTAAAAATCTTATTTGCAATAAAATTAATAGCCTTATAATTTTTTTGTGCTACATATGTAGAAAATTCAGGTATTAATAGCATACTATATGAATCGGTAAGAACAGTAGGGAATGTTATAACAGGTAAAACCATTCCATTAATCATACCATACTGAGAAAGAGCATTGCTACATGAAATACCAGATTTTTCAAGCCTTGTAGGTATAATTAATTGTTTTAATGTTGAAAGCCCAGAGCGTATATATGATGTTATGGCTACTGGAAATGCAATCTTTAAAATATTGAGTCTTTGCCCAAAAGATCGAACTTCTTCTAACTTTTTTAACTTAATATCAATTATATATAAAATAAGAATTAGCGTAAATGAACAAACTTCTGAAATTACATCTGCTAAAATTAGTGAAATACATATAGCTTCTACGCCATTAGCAATATTTATTTTTAATAGTATTATTGTTGCAATCATTTTGATTGTAAATTCAAAAACTTGAGTAATTGCATTTTTGTATGCTTTCCTAATAGATGTAAAATAGCTATTAATGCACGAAGACATTGCAATGAAAGGTAAACCTATAGCTATGTAAAATAATGGTTTTGAAGATACCATATTATGAAGACATTTATTTGTAATAAAATCAGAAAAAAGTAGAATTAGTCCACCTGCAGTAATCCCTAAGATTAAACTAAAGAATATACATGTTCGAATTGCTTTTATAGCTTGTTTATTTTTATTTAAAGCAAACTTTTCAGATACGATAACAGTTACTGCAATATTTAGCCCAGATGTTGCTACTGTTATAAAAAATAGGTATACGGCCATTACTAAGCTAAAAATTCCAACCGCTTCTGATCCTATTTGATTTGATATGTATATATTAAAAATAAGTGCAGCAAATTTCATTAGTAGTGCTGTACTTGTTAAAATTGTTCCGTTTATCAAAAATAATTTACTTTTTTGTCTCAAATGTTTTCACCTCTTTAATGATTATGCAAAAATACTTTAAATAATAACTGACCATCAAGACTAGTGACAAATTTTAGAAAATAGTGTATTATTTATAAAGCTAATATGATATAATTTAGCTACAATAAATACAAGGAGAAAAATAATGAAAAAAGAAAAAATAGTCCAAGAATTTAAGGACATAAAAGAGCTTATATACAACTCTGCAAAAATATATGCAAATAATATAGCATTTACAGTAAAACATCAAGAAGGAAAAAATAAAACATATGAAAATATAACTTACAAAATGCTTTTAGGACACATTAATGCATTAGGCACTAAATTATACAATATGGGATTAAAAAACAAAAGAATAGCTATTTTAGGACGAAATAGATATGAATGGGCACTAGGACACTTGACAACTTTATTAGGAGGAATAGTATCAATTCCATTAGACAAAGATTTACAAATAGATGAATTAGAAAATTCATTAATAAGAAGTAAAGCAGATGCAATTTATTTTGACGAAAAATATATAGAAAAAATAGAAGAAATAAAAAGTAGAAATACTACAAATGTAAAAAAATATATTTGTATGTCAAAAATGGCAGGTTATGATGATATATATAGTTTAAAAGAAGAAGGACAAAAATTACTTGAAGAAGGAAACAAAGAATATATATCAGCAAAAATAGATGAAAATGCAATGAATATATTATTATTCACTTCGGGAACAACATCAAAATCAAAAGCAGTAATGTTATCACAAAAAAATATCGCATCAAACATATATGCAATGCAAAGAGTTGAAGATATAAGAAGTACAGATTCAAATTTAGCATTTTTGCCAATGCATCATATATTTGGCTCTACATGTTTAATAATGATGCTTGCATGTGGTGTAAGAACATCTTTTCCTGATGGATTAAGATATGTAGCACAAAACTTAAAAGAATACGAAGTATCTGTATTTGTTGGAGTACCATTATTGGTTGAAGCAATTTATAATAAAGTAGTAAAGGAAATAGATAAACAAAGAAAAACCAAATTAATAAAAAATGCAATAAGAGTAAGTAACTTTTTATTAAAATTCCATATTGATATTAGAAGAAAACTATTTAAACAAATAATAGATCAATTAGGTGGCAAAATGAGGTTTGTAATTTCAGGTGGTGCACCATTAGATCCTAAGATTCAAAAGGGATTTATAGATTTAGGAATAGACATGGTTCAGGGGTATGGGCTTACAGAAACATCACCAGTTATAGCAGCAGAAAATATGTACAAATCAAGAACAGGTTCAATAGGAGTTCCAATGGAAAATGTGACTGTTGAAATTGTAAATAAAGACGATAATGGTATAGGAGAACTACGAGCAAAGGGACCAAATGTAATGCTTGGATATTATGAAAATGAAGAAGAAACTAAAAATGTCCTTAAAGATGGTTGGTTCTATACAGGTGATTTAGGATATATTGATAAGGATGGTTTTATTTTTATAACAGGTAGACAAAAGAACATGATAGTTCTTAAAAATGGTAAAAAAATCTTTCCAGAAGAAATTGAAACTTTAGTTAATAGAATAGATTTAGTAGAAGAGTGTATGGTATTTGGCATGCCTGATGAAAAAGATAAAAATGATGTAAAACTTTCTGTTAAGGTTGTTTATAATAAAGATGAAGTTAAACAAAAATATGGTGATATTTCTTTTGAAGAGATTAGAGATATTATTTGGGATAGAATAAAAAATGAGGTTAATACTACTGTTCCTAGATATAAACATATTATGAATATGATTTTGACAGATAAGGAACTTATTAAGACAACTACTAAAAAAGTTAAACGTAATGAAGAATTGAAAGAAATTTTGAAACACTAGAGTTTTTTTAGTAAAAAATAAACCAATAAAATGATTATAATAAAGACACATCAAAAGGATGTGCCTTTTATAGTAATATTGGTTGAATTTGTTTTCCATCCAGAGCAGCTTTAATAGTTTTTATAAGATAATCAAAATCAAAAACAACAGAACGTGGCTTAGTGATAGGATTATCCTGCCTAAAAGGAACAAAATAATAATTTTTTCTATTAAGTAAGGAACCAATATTAGCAGCATTACCACTTAAAGCATTATTAGTGGAAGGAGCAATAACAACAGGTAAATTGTTTCTTAAATGAGATTTAACGGCCATAGTAGCAGGAGTATCAATAATATCATTTGTAAGTTTAGCCATAGTATTACCAGAACAAGGGGCTACTACCATAATATCTGTTAAGTGCTTTGGACCAATAGGTTCGGCATCTTGTATAGTATGAATAATTTTTTTGCCTGTAATTTCTTCAATTTCATTTATAAAATCTTCAGCTTTTCCAAATTTAGTATCTAAGTTATATGCATTATAAGACATTATTGGAATAACTTCAGAACCCATTTTAACTAATTCTTTTATTTTAGGAATTGTTTTACTAAATGTACAAAAAGAACCAGTTAAAACAAATCCTATTTTTTTATGTTCTAATTCCAAAATCTACAAAACCTCCTTTCTTTCGACATTTATATATTATATGAAAAATAAATTTTTTTGATTTGCATAATTGGAAAATATTGTGAATAAAATATATAAATGATATAATACAAATGTTAACTTTTTAAGGAGGGAAATTATATGCAAAAGTCCAATGATTACATTCGAGAAAGAGTGATTGCTGAAGCAAATTACATTGTAGAAAAACAAACGACAGTACGTGCGACTGCACGGGCATATAATGTTTCAAAATCAACGGTATACAAAGATGTAACACTCCAGAACGGTTTGAGATTAGGACAAGTTATTCCTGAAAGTATTGAAATTAAAAAGGTTTTTCTTGCAGATAAGAATCCGGTTGTGAAATTGGGATTGATTATAAAATAATTTTAAGAAGTATTTTGAACAAGATAGTTTGAAATACTTTTTTTTATTATAATAATATGATAAAATAAAACAAACTAAAATAAAAAAGGATGTATTATGGAACAATTAAAAATAGATTATAAATTTAATTTGAAAGATTTTAAAATTATGGAAGATATAGAACATTCTTATTTTCCTAATGAAAATATCACTGAAGCAGAAGAAGTAATGAAATGGTATCAAAAAAACAACTTGACATGTATAGGAATAAGAAATAGCCACAATGTAATTATAGCAAGTGTAAATGTATTACCTTTAAAGAAAGATATATTTGAAGATATATATGAAAATAGGATAAATGAAGCAGATGTAGTATATGAACAAATAGAAAGATATGAAAATAATAAATCTTACTATATATACTTATCTTCGATATCAATTGATAAGGCATATAGGAATAATTATAAAGTTATTACTACATTGCTAAAAGGTTGTGTTATCCTATTTAATTTGTTAATAGATAAAAATATTAGAATTGAAAAAGTGATGGCAGACGCAAGTACTATACATGGAGAAAAAATATGTAGAAAATTACTGGAGATGGACTATATAAGAAATACAAGTCATGAATCTAAAATCTACTGTGAAAGTGGAGGAAAATTCTTAAAAGTTATGAATAGGTTAGAAAAATTTTAATAGTTAAAATAAGCAATGATAAAACATTGTTAACAAGTCTTTAAAAATATAATTTTAAGGACTTATTTTTTTTGACCTAAAAATTATACTAAAAACAAATTTAAAAGCCACAAAATCGAACGTGGTGTGAATAAAAACGAAAGGAGGGTATGTAATGCAAAAGTTAAAAGGACTATGGATATCAGCAGAAATATTATTAAATAAAGATTTGTCAGATAAAGAGAAAATAATACTTTCAATGATTGTATATTTAAGTGAAGAAAAAGGAAGTTGCTTTGCAAGTAATAAATACATTGCAAATATAGTATTTGAAAGAATATAAAGAAATAACTAATTTTGATAAAACAAAAGAAAAATTACAAAATTTGAAACTAGAATTGCCAGATGTTCCTGATTTAGAAGATATAAATGTAAATAGACTTTCAAAAAAGAGAGATGAAAAAATTATAGAAGAAATTATAAAACCACAAGATGATTTAATAAATGAATTATATAAAAATAATTTATCGATGCACCAAGAATTATTAAGACAAGCAAAAATGGTAGAAAAAGCAGAAAAATATCAAAATGAAAAAGATAAAATAATGGCTGATAATAGAGAATTGCATAATCAATTAGATAATATTAAAGCAGAATATAAGGAAAAAGAATTTGATATAGAATGGAAATATAAAAGTAAAATTAAAAGTTTAGAAAAAGAAAACAACCATTTACACAGTGTAATAGATAAGTTTAAAGAAAGCATAGGAAAGTTTATAGAATGAATTTGTCAAAAATTTGATATGGGTGCTGAAAATAATTTAATTAGAGATTTTGAAAAAGAAACTAGAAGTTCTTTAGATGCAGAAAAGCAAATTAAACAGGAAAAAAAGGAAAAAGAGTGGGAAATAGAAATATAATTAAATGTAGTGTTACAATTGATGTGAAACAAAAAATATAGAAAAAAAGTGATTCAAGTA
>OLGH01001973.1_pt1 | contig 17631 bp, 15 predicted proteins | sample 1604851 | NCBI WGS metagenome assembly OLGH01 (sample SAMEA3888894, study PRJEB22519) | human gut metagenome | biome: human gut; feature: human-associated habitat; material: faeces | place: Denmark | collected 2010 | reverse complement strand
GAAGTGCTTGTTTCCTATCATGGCATATCCAAGCTAACGATAGCAAAAATGGCTGATGTTGAGGAACAGGATATTGACAGGCTTTTAGCCAATCCGCCAGAAAAAGTTGAAATCGAAGTAAAATATAAAATTGCTGTGACTGTTATGGAACTGCGATTTTGGCTAAAGGATTGTGAGTTACCAATATAATCATGTGGTGCTTGGGAAACTGGTGGAATAACAGGAAATGTAATTAGAATAAAGAAAGATAGAAGGCGAGTAGCGGATTGGTGTCTGCTGCTCACTTTTCGTTTATGGGGATATGTCGCAATACGACTTTTGAAGTGTTGTATTGCAATCTGTTTTCGGGTATTTCTCGTTGGTATCATTACCATAAAAGCGAGGTGAATTCCATGAAAGCAGAGAAGAAGGAAATCAATATACAGATTGGAAAAAGGTTGCAAACCGCCAGAGAAAACAGTGGATATACGCAGGAAGTTTTTGCAGAGACGCTGGATGTAGGGGTAGAGCATTATCGCAAAATCGAAAGTGGTGTCTATGGCTTACAGCCGGAGAAAATGCTGATCTTGTATGAGAAGTACAGGATTGAGCCGACTTATCTGGTTACGGGGGATACAAATCATAAGGTTGATATTGAACTGTTCCTTGCAAACTGCAGCAGGGAGGAACGGGATGCATTTATAGACCGTATGCTTGCGTATATGAGAAAGCTGATGACAGGTCGTTAAAGCAGCACAGTCTCCGGGATGTATATTTGATCAATATATTTTGAGAAGGAGACGATATATGAGGGTAGCAATCTGCGATGATAATCAGCAGGACATTGAAAGGATCAGACGCTATACACTGCGTATGATCGACTATGCGGTGGAGTATGTGTTTTATACCAGACCGGAAGAATTATTGAGGGAATGTGCAGATGCGGAGCAAAAGCCGGATATGTACATTCTTGATATTGAGATGCCTGGAATGGACGGACTTGCGGTGGCAAAACAGATCCGTGAGACAGATTCCAAAGCATTGCTGGTGTTTCTTACCAGCTATACCAAATACATGCCAAGTGTATTTGAAGTTGTCACATTTGATTTTATTCCAAAACCAATCTCAGAAGAAAGGCTCCGTGTGCTGTTTGAGAAGGCAGGAACCTATCTGAATCTGACCAATCAGAGTTTTTCATTTAGTTACCGCAGGGTGCGGTACAGTCTGAAGTTTGACGAAATCCTGTATCTGGAAAAGCGGGGGCGTCAGGCGATAATCCACACAAAGAAAATGAAATATCAGTCCAACATGAATTTGAATGAAATATGGGGGAAACTGGATGAGCGCATGTTTGCCGCCGTTCATGGCTCTTTTATCGTTAATTTGAAACATGTTCATTCCGTATCCAGCGGCATGGTCATGCTTACAGACGGCACAGAGCTGGGAGTGACAAGAGGGTACCGGAAGGAGCTGACGGAAAAGCACATAGCGTTTGTGCAGGGAGGAATGTGACATGGCATTATATGGGGTGAGGCTTGTCATAAATCTTTTTGACCTCTGCATTTACCGCAGGTATTTAGAGGAGTTCATCGGAAACAGAAAAACTTCCATGGAGTTTTCTGTTCTTCTGCTGATAGTGTGCGAGCTGATTGGAAGTGCGGTGAACCAGATGGGGATAAGCTGGCTGAATTTTGTGACGATGGTTGCGATTCTCTGTGTATATGTCTGCCAGTACGAGGCAGGGATTGTAAGCAGGCTGATTGCAGTTCTGCTGTATATGGGGATTATGGGTATTAGTGAACCGGCAGGTTATCTGTTTAGCAAAGTATTTATGGAACAGATAGTAGAGGATGATGTTGTTATCTATTATTTTTCTGCATTCCTAGTGGTGATATTCCGGCTTGCGATTGTGGAAGTCTTTTGCAGGCTGAAAGCGGGAAAGAATGTAAAGGTGTCGAGTATGCCAAAGGAAACCAGTTATGCGCTGGCACTTATTCCATTATGTAGCCTGATCAGTTGTTTTTTACTGATAGAAGTTGCAAAAGAATTAATCTCGGCACAGATGGTGGTGCTGTGCATGTGTATCATCTTTGTCATTATCATCACAAACTATATCATCTTTCTGATGATTGAAAAGTACACAACAGTGGAGGAAAAACAGTACGAAGAGGAAATGATCCAGAGGGAAATCTTATACCGGAACGAATACTATCAGGACATGGAACGGTATCAGGAACAGATACAGGACATCCGGCATGATATGAAGAACCGGCTGACGGGACTGCTCGCAGCGGCGGAACAGGGAAGTGCGGAACTGATCAAGGACAGACTGCAGGAAGTATTGGGAGATATCCGGCTGGCAGAAGAAATCATCTATTCTGCAAATCCGGTGGTGAATGCCATACTAAAAGTAAAAAGCATAAAGGCAAAAGAGAAAGAGATACCGATGCAGGTTACAACGCTGCTCCCCCAGAGAGTATCCGTAGATATCGGGGACATGGGTGTTCTGTATGGGAATCTTCTGGATAATGCGATAGAGGCAGCGATGGCAGTGGAACAGGAAAAACGGTATGTTCATGTGGAATCAAAGTTTCAGGAGGGCAGACTGCTTTTATCCATTAAGAACAGCAAGCCATCCGGGACAAGTTCCTATCAACAGACAAGCAAAAAAGATAAAATAAAACACGGCAGGGGAATCCGTTCGGTGCGGAAAGTGGCAGAAAAATACGGTGGGGAGCTGATGTTAAAGGATCAGGGGGAACATTTTGAGGCAGTCCTTCTGCTCAACGGAGTTGCAAAACTGGAGTGAGACTGCAACTTATTACAGCAAACCTGCAACTTGTTACAGATAGATTGATTTTTACATGGAAACTGTTAGAGTGAAAACATCAAAAAAAGGAGGGTTTTACTAAAAATGAAGAAAAGAAACTGGATGTACCGACTGAGCAGCAAATCCATGAGTGTGATGGCAGCACTGGCACTTATGGTGACAACCATGGCAACGAACCGTTCCTGCATGTGGTATCTGGGACAGGACAAGATGCCGGAAGATTCCAAAAAACTCAGAAGGTTTTAAATCATGACGAAATGGCTCAGCCATCGTATGGTTGAGCGGGGAATCATAAAAGAGGAGGAGCAGGAATTATACCAGTTTGGAATACGCAATGGTATGATCCTGCTTCTAAACGTTGTGACGGCACTGGTCATCGGGCTGCTCACAGAGCAACTGGCGGTTGTGGCAGTGTTTACCCTGTCTTTTATGGTTCTTCGCAGCTATACTGGTGGATATCACTCAGACAGCAGGATTTTCTGCTATCTTGGTTCCAATCTGGTGCTGCTGGTTCCGGTTTATACACAGGCTGTGTTTTACAAGACATCGCTGGCATGGCTGCTGGCAGTATTGCTGGTGTCCGCAGGGATCATTTTTTTACTCAGCCCCATGCACAGCAAGAACCGGAAACTGGATAAAGAGGAACAAAAGCATTTTGGCAGAAAAGCAAGGCTGATCGCAGTCTTGGAACTGGCTGTGCTTGGCATTTTGTGGTATGCAGGCCAGATACCGTATGCTTACGCTGTTTATACGGGAATCTTCATCACGGCACTGTTCATGCTCGTAGGAAAAGCACAGCTATGGATACAGTCGCATACCGAAAATGGATAGTCCTTTCCGAACAAACGGAAGGGACTTTTTTTCTGGAAAACAGGAGGGATGACAATCCAAGACGGTAACTTATTACAGGTACCGTAAGACTTATTACACTTATATTGAAGCGCACTTTCTTTCCAAGTATAGTACCGCAAAAAGGCTTAGGAGAAGAAAGGCGTGGCATGTTTTGGGGAATTCATGCCGCACCGGATTGCAGGGGGCGGCAGAAAGGGAAAAGTTCATAAGGATAACATCCGGGTGCAGTTTTGCATGCTTTATTTTGCATGGGAACAGCACCTTTTTTTATTGTCTTTTTCCAGTAAAGCAGAACCCAGAGGCCCTCCAGATGTCCTTCATTTCAAAAAAATTACGAAATGGAGGACATTTGAATGTCAGAATGGATCAGGATCAGAGTAAAGGATTTTTATAAAGATGCAGTTGGTGAGCTGGAATACACCTATGTGACCAGAGAAGTCTACGAGGCACTTGCCGATACGTTCCGCAAAGAAGCCCACGCACAGGAAATGCGGGATATCAGACATACGACCAAGGACGGATATACAGAAGGAGAAACGGAAGATCTGGTGGAGCTGACCGGGGAATCGGTAGAGGATACGGTCATCCGGCAGATGGAAATAGAAACCCTGCAGAAAGCAATGCAGTCACTCACCCCAGTGCAGAGAGAGCGGCTGCATTTTTATTTTTTTGAGGGCATGACATACCGGCAGATTGCAGCGAAAGAAGGGGTCGGAGAGAAGAACATCCGGGAGAGCATAAACGGTGCGGTAAAGAAAATAAAAAAATATTTTGATTAATACCCCCTCAAAACGTGTTTTTCTGTGAGTACCTTATGAGAGGAACTTTTTCTGGACAGATGGTCTCTTCCGGGAATCCTCTCATGTCTCGTGTGTGGATACGACACAGGCAGACAAAACGCACATTGAAAAATGCCGGAGAGGAATGCAGGGCTCCGAGCGCAGGATGGAATCACGCCATATCCTGCCAGCCATATCCAGCAGTTCAGATACGTTAGCCGTTTCATGAGCCGTAACCGGGGCGCAGTGACACTCCTGCAGCAATCGGGCAGATGTTCTTTCTGCCAGCCATGCTGTGAAAAAGATCGCATCTAAGGAGCCGAGCGGGAAAGCCGGGGTACAGCCTGTCTGTGGTGGACAGGCGCGAAGAGGGGAATGGCCTATAATGATACACCTTGAGATTAGCCAGCACGCAGTGGTGGAGGTGAGATACCTGTGATGTCTGCCTGTCCGAGTGGCAGGGACCAAAGACAGTCTGGACTGACTGCCCATGAAATGCCGGCTTTGGGATTTTTTCTTCTCTGTTTTGGCGGCGTTTTGGTTCCGGGGAGTAGTGACGAATAGGGACAGACACTTTTTATTTATGAAGTGAAGGATTATGGCAGTAAGACTTAATTACAGAAACCATGCGGCGGAGGGGAACTTCCGCCGTATTCTTGTGGAGTTAAGAAAAGCTGAAAAATGGGGAATGGAGGAAAACAGGAGATGAAGAAAGAAGATACCGAAATGATGTTAAGGATTTTTGAAACGGAGAGGGCAGGATATGCCTATCTTTATCCGAGTGATGGAGGGGAGCGGAAAGAGGACTATATCTCGACCACGGCAGAAAATATCGCAAATTATATCGGCAGCCACATGTTTGAGGCTGAAAAGATCGTCATCACAGATATGTGTGACAGGCTGATATTAGATACCTGCGGCTATTTTATCAATAGCTGTCCGAATCAGGAATTCTGCAAGGAAATCAATCCGTTCTTAATCCCAATCCAGATGGGAGAAAAGGACGCAGGAGAGGTGCTTTCAGTCAGCAGGGATGTATCGGAACAGTATTTCCGGGAAGAAGATGAGGCTGCAACCATGGCTGAAATCGGGATGATGTAAAGGTGTTTCTTCTGGGCAAAAGTGTTTGGCTTGGGAGAATGAATTTAACGTTCTTAAATTGCGGGAGGAAAAAGGGAAAAGATGATGGAAGGCGGAGCGAATGAGGTGCGGTATAAGATTGCCGAATTTCTCTTAAAAAGGATGCATGAAGATAAGCTGTTAACCGAGGAAGAATGGGAAAAAATCCGGGTTTTGAATGTCAAGACTTTCTCCCCGGAATTAGCAAAAGTATATCTGTAATAACACTGGATATATAAAGGACTATGTGGTAGTGTATGTTGCTGACAGGGAGTGCAAACCCTTGAAAATACTGGGAAAGGAGAAAAAAGCATGGCAAAAAAAGTGACTGTCATAAAGGCAGCAAAAGCGCAGAAACATACACAGGAAGAACGCAGGCTGAAAGTGTGCGGATATGCCAGAGTCAGTACCGGCAGTCAGGCACAGGCAACTTCCTATACTGCACAGGTCGAGTACTATACGGAAAAAATCGAGAGCAACCCCCTGTGGGAGTTTGCAGGGGTGTATGCGGATGAAGGAATCAGCGGAACAAACGTAAAGCACAGGGATGAGTTCCAGATGATGATTTCAGACTGTGAGGATGGGAACATCGACCTGATCCTTACGAAATCCATCACAAGATTTGCAAGAAATACGGTGGAATGCATCCAGACCATCCGAAAGCTGAAGGAGATTGGCGTTGGAATCTACTTTGAAAAAGAGAATATCAACACGCTGTCAGAAAAAAGCGAGCTGTTCATTACCATCCTGGCATCGGTGGCGCAGGGGGAATCAGAAAACATCTCAAGCAACAACCGCTGGGCGATACAGAAACGCTTTCAGGATGGAACCTATATCATATCGACGCCAGCGTATGGCTATGGAAAAGACGAGGATGGAAATTTAGTCATCATAGAATCCGAGGCAGAAACCGTAAGGTGGATTTATGAGTCTTACTTAAACGGCATGGGAGTGTATGTGATAGCAAAGGCACTGAACCAGAAAGGCATTCCGACAATCCGGGGTGCAGAAAAGTGGCAGGACGGGGTGATACAGGACATTCTGAAAAATCCCATTTATGAGGGAGATATGCTTCAGCAGAGGACATATACAGAAACAAGGTTCCCATTTGTCCGCAGGGTAAACAACGGACAGAGAAACCAGTATCTCATCAAAGACAGCCATCCGCCAATCGTCACACATGAGGAGGCAGAAGCGGTACGCAACCTGATGGCATACCGGGTGGATGTACTGCACATGAACAAGAGTGACTACACCAAAAGATACCTGTTTTCCGGCAGAATCATCTGCGGAGAGTGCGGAAGAACCTTCCGGCGGCAGAAAATCTACATCGGGAAACCATATGAAAAAATCATCTGGACGTGCAGCGGACATGTGGAGGATAAAGAGCGCTGCTGCCTGAAAGCCATCCGGGAGGATGTGCTGCACCGGGCTTTTACAGACATGTGGAACAAGCTGTACACCAATCAGGGAACGATATTAGAGCCGCTGTTAAAAGAGCTGACAGAACTTGTGGCAGCAAGGCAGGACAGTGAGGAAATCAGACAACTGGATAAGGAAATCAAAGATATAAGCGGGCAGAGCCAAATCCTAAACCAAGTCATGAGGAAAGGATATATGGACTCTGCTCTTTTTATGGAGAGCAGTAGCAAGCTTGGCTGGCAACTGACGGAATGCAGGAGAAAAAAGACACTTTTGACCAGAAAGCTGAGAAGGACAAAAGAAATCGTGCGGACCGAACAGCTTATCCAACTGATCGCAGAACAGGACGGATTAATGGAGGAGTTTGACGAGCAACTGTTTAAAATGACAGCGGAGAAGATCGTGGTCTCCAAAGAACACGACATCACCTTCTGCCTGTACAACGGACTGAAACTGACGGAGAGGGGAGGTGGACAGGATGCAGTGGCACATGCCAATCGGCTATAAAGTTGTGGATGGAAAAATCACCATCTGCGAAGAGCAGAGAAAGATTGTGGAACAGATATTTACAGACTATGACAGCGGAGTGGCGGCAGGCAGGATCGCCCAGAACCTGAAAGGGAGAAAAATATGCAATGCAAAAGGGAAAGTGTCCTGGACCCATGCATCCATTGGCAGGATACTGGAAAACCCAAGCTACCTTGGCACAGAATACTATCCGCAGCTCATAGGAGAGGAACTGTTTGAGAGAGTCCAGCGCAGACGGGAAAAGGTGAGGGCAGAGCTTGGAAGGGCAGACCACAGGCCCGGCAGGGATGAGAGAATCCTCTTCGGAGGTGTCATCTGGTGTGCAGAATGCGGGGCAGTATGCAGCCATATCCAGCCGAGCCACAAAAAAGAGCGTGGCGGCACTGCCAAGTGGAAGTGCAAGAGTTATGTGACTGGCAGAGCAAAAAACTGCAGGAACAGTTTTATTACAGACGGGCAGGCAAAGCAGGTGTGTGTGGAAGCCATCAATGCAGTGATACGAAACAAAGGCCTGCTCCGGGTACAAAGGCAGGAGGAAAAGGTCAGCCCTCAGTACCGGGTTCTGGAGCGGAACCTGCAGCGGATGAAAGAAGAACAGGAACGCACAGAAACAGACCTGATGAAATTGCTCTATGAAAGGGCAGAGGAACGATACCAGACGCTGGAGGTCAGGGATGGGGAGTTCCGGACAGAGGAGATCAAAAACATCCTTGCAGGAAAAAAGGAACTGGAAACATTTGATGAAAATTTATATAGAAAAATAATCGCACGCATCTGGGTGCATGGTGGAAACATGGCAGAAGTAGAGCTTATCAATGGGAGCCGTGTCACAGCCGGATACAAGGATTAGGAGGGAGAGCAGATGGCAGAAACAGCAAAAAAGATCAGCATGATACCTGCCAAGGTGCAGTATGACCGGAATGTGAAACTGTCAGAGAAGAAAATGAAGGTCGCTGCCTACTGCCGTGTCAGTACGGAACTGGAAGAGCAGGACAGCAGCTATGAGGCACAGGTGGAGTATTATACCAGCAAGATATCGGAAAACGAAAACTGGAAAAATGCCGGCATCTATGCGGATGACGGAAAGAGTGGAACAAACACCAAAAAGAGGGCAGACTTTAATGCCATGATACAGGATGCCCTTGCCGGAAAGATCGACATGATCCTTACAAAGTCGGTCAGCAGGTTTGCGAGGAACACGGTAGACTCGCTGGTGACCATCCGAAAACTGAAGGAAAAGAACGTGGCGGTGGTGTTCGAGAAAGAGGGGATCAATACACTGGAGGGAACCGGCGAAATCCTTATCACCATCTTAAGCAGCCTGGCACAGGAGGAGAGCCGCAACATCAGTGAGAACATCCGCTGGGGAGTCGTGAGGAAATTTGAAAAAGGCAAGGTCATCGTAAACTGCACAAAGTTCATGGGATACACCAAAAACGAGGATGGTGACCTGGTCATCGTACCCGAAGAGGCAGAGATCGTAAAGCTGATCTTCCGCCTTTATCTGGAAGGCTACAGTACCGGGAAGATCGCAAAGCATCTGGAAGAGCAGGGAATCAAGACCGCCACAGGGCAGGACAAATGGCATTCCACGGTAATAGACAAAATGCTCCGCAATGAAAAATACATGGGAGATGCATTACTGCAGAAAACCTATACGGTGGATTTCATGACAAAAAAGAAAGTCAAGAACACTGGAATCGTACCGCAGTATTATGTGGAAGATGACCATGAGGCAATCATTCCGAAAGAGCTGTTCTACAGGGTACAGGAAGAGATGATGCGGAGGGCATCCTTATGCAAGGCGGCTGTCACCCGGAAGAAGAACCAGAGGAGCAGGTATTCCTCCACCTATGCACTGACCGGCATGCTGATCTGCGGAAAATGCGGACAGGAGTACAGGAGAGTCACCTGGGCGAGAAACGGGAAAAAGAAAGTGGTCTGGAGATGCAGCAACCGGCTGACCAACGGAGTGAAGAAATGCGGGGAATCCGAGACACTCGAAGAGAACGCATTAAACAGGGCGGTGATGGAAGCCATCCACAGGATCACAAGTGATGATATGGAATTTATGGAACACTTCCGGCAGAACATCATCCATGTCATCGGGAGCTATGGCACCGCAAAAGAGTCCGGGGAATACGAGGAAAAGATAAAAGAAAAACAGGAAGAGATGGTGGCACTGATTGCAGAGAATGCAAAGACCGGTTCCTACACACCGGAGTTTGATGAACGCTACCGAATCATAGCAGAAGAAATCAATGCCTTAAAAGAGGCACAGAAAACAGCCAGAAACGAGAAACGGATGGCTGACAGTTATGAACAGAGAATCCAAGATATCGACCATTACTTAAGCACAAGCACCTGCCAGATACCGGAGTTCGACAATGACCTTGTCAGACGGCTGATCTCCACCATCAAAGTGGAATCCAGCGAGAAGCTGCTGATACAGTTCCAGTCAGGCATTGTCATGGAACAGGAGATTCGATATGAGTAAGGCTGCGGCAGGAATGGCAGCAAGTAAATAGGAAACGTTGTTCCTGCCAGTTTATGGTAAGAATAAAATGCCCGATGATCCGGGCGTTTTATTGTTGGCATAAAATAGGAAAGGACAGCAGAAAGCATATAACGGAAAATGAGTAAAAGAAAGTGGATATAAAAAAAGCACATGAAGTAAGTGTGCGACAGGAGGAGAAAAGCGTATGAATTATGAGCAACTGATAGAAGAACTGAGGGAGGAAATGTTACAGCTTGTAAACACGAAATGTGATGCACTGCTCCAGATGTACCGGAGTGGGGAGCAGCGGACAGACATGAAAGATACGATCCGGGAAAGCAGTCTTATTACAGTGTCCCCGGCAGAACTGAAAGGGAAAAGACCGCTGGCAGTCCAGTTCGCGCCGGGAGAATGGATAGAGACACCTACATGGAGAAAGGTGGCACAAAAGATTTTGCAGACCTGTAATGAACAGCCGGATATCCATGAGCGGTTTATGGAAATGTGTGGAAAAGTAGCCGGACGCTGGAGGACGATCCTTGGCAGTTCACCGGAAGAAATGGATGTACCGATAAAGGTGGATGAGGAACTTTATTTTGAGGGAAAATTTGACACCGAAGCGATGTTAAACATGTTAGAGAAAAAAGTGCTGGAACCGGCAGGGGTTGATTACAGCAGCATTAAAATCCGGTATATGGCAAAAGGGCAGGAGCAAGCAAAAAACATAGAGCATGTACCAGAGCAGGATGCTTTGGAGCATGAGGAGCAGGAACAACATGCAACGGTGCAGACAATGTAAAAAATGGATGGAATCAAGACTCCGAGTCTATGACAGGTTTGGAGTTTTTCTTATGTTCCTTTTCAAATGTAAAAATTGATTGTATAAAAGAAATGGGTAAGTTATAATATAGGTGTGGTCAGATGCCTTTTTGGGGATGACTATATCTGTTACAAAAAGGAGGAAGGCCAGTGAATACAGAATTGAAAAATGCAGTGAAAGCAACAGATTCAAAAGCACAGTATGATACGAGTGCAAAGCGTCTGTTAGGACAGAAGAGCATACTGGCACATATACTGGTAAAAACAGTTGATGAGTTTAAGGGCATGAATCCCAAGGATGTGGTCAACTGCATTGAGGGAACACCACATATCAGTACGGTACCGGTAGAGCCTGGACTCACAAATGCAGCCAGCGAAAAAAATGGTGAGAGACTGGTCGGTTTCAACACAGAAAATGAAGAGATCAATGAAGGTCTGGTAAGATTTGATATCGTTTTTTATGTGCGTATGAGAGACGGATTGTCACAGATCATCATAAATGTGGAAGCACAGAAAGATGAGCCGAAGGGATACGAAATCTTAAACCGGGCAATCTTTTATGTGAGCAGACTGATCTCATCACAAAAAGAACGTGATTTTGAGAATTCCAGCTACGATGACATTAAGCGTGTATATTCGATCTGGGTATGTATGAACATGGAAGAGAGCAGCATGAGCCATGTGCATCTCACAAAAGAAGATTTGATCGGTTCCTATCAATGGAAGGGAAATCTTGATCTGCTGAATATCATCATGCTTGGACTGGCAAAGAATCTGCCGGAACATGATGAGACGTATGAACTGCACCGTCTGCTGGGAGCATTGTTATCCAAGGAACTTACAATAGATGAAAAACTAAACATAATTGGAAATGAATACGATATTCCTATTGAGGAGAACTTCAGGAAGGATGTGAGCGTTATGTGTAACTTGAGTCAGGGAATTGAAGAAAAGGGTATTGCGATTGGAGAAGCAAGAAAAGAAGAAAAAATTATTCTTAATATGCATAACAATGGTTTTACTGTAGAGCAGATTGCTATGGCTACAGATAAAAACGTAGAAGAAGTGAAAGCGATTATTACAGGGAAAGAACCTGCACTTGCATAAAGTTATGTAAGAAAAAGAGAGCCTTTGAGTTTAAATAACTTGGAGGCTCCTGTTATATGAAGATTTGGGAAATAATAGATACAGTTAAATTATCTGATGAAAAATGGGTATATGTGGAAATACAGATGGAAAGTGAATGTGTAAATGAATGAAAAACAATTCTTAAAGACAATGATAGAAACTATAAAATATGATGAAGATATTCAAAACAAAGATGATTTGTTGGGGATTTTAAGATATTCAATAGTTACATTTAGATAATGAGGATAAATTAGAGGTTATTGATGGACAGCAGAGATTGACAACTCTTATGCTGCTTTTAAGAGCGTTTTATTCTAAGTTCGGTCATATGCAGGACAAGGCTTCTATATCAACAAAGCAGAACATTGAAAAGTGTTTATGGAAAACTGATGAATTTGGCGAGCCTGATATGTCACAGCTCAAGATAGATTCTGAGGTTGCTACAGATAATGATAAAGAAGAATTTCTTGAGATATTAAGAACAGGAATTGTCAATAAAGAAATGAAAAGCAAATATGCCTGCAACTTCAGATTCTTTCAGGATAATATTGATGAATTTTTGTCCAAATATCCTACTTACTTTGCTTATTTACCTACCCGTATTATGAATAACTGTATTCTTCTTCCAATTGAAGCTGAGTCGCAAGATACCGCTTTGCGTATTTTCTCAACACTTAATGATAGGGGAAAACCGTTGTCTGATGCAGATATTTTTAAGGCACAGTTTTATAAGCATTTTTCTAAATTGGGTAAAAAAGAAGAATTTATTGCTCAATGGAAAAAGCTCGAAGAACTTTGTGAGAGAATATTCCATCCGATTTCTGGTACACCGATGGATGAACTGTTTACACGATATATGTATTTTGTCCGTGCAAAAATGGGGATTGTATCATCTACGACAGAAGCTCTGAGAAAGTTTTATGAGAAAAATTCTTATACCCTTTTGAAAGACGCTAATACATTAACTGAATTGATTGTCTTGGCTGAATTTTGGGAAGATGTTTCCAATCAAGATACAGAAAGATTTTCCAATAGAGTTTTGAAGCAATTTTTTGTATTGAATTATGCTCCAAACGGAATGTGGACATATTTTGTATCTGTATATTTTATGCAAAATAAAGATGATGAAGGTTTACTTGATGATGAGAAGTTCTATACATTCTTACAAAAGATAGCTGGATTTATATGGACGTATGCTATTACAAATCCTGGTGTAAATGCCCTTAGAACTCCGGTATATGCTGAGATGGTAAATATCGTTAATGATAAACCTGTTGAATTTTCAAAATACAAATTCGATGCGGATATTATAAGAAGTATGTTTGATAATTTCAGCTTCAATAATGCACGCCCAATTACAAAAGCAATGATAGCTTGGTGGGCATATCAGAATGATAAACAGCCATTACTTTCACTTGAAACTACTTTTGAGATTGAACATATTTATGCTCGGAATAGAAATGAGAAAGAAAATTCATTAACAGATGCTCGAAATGTAGAGTCACTGGGCAATAAAGCATTACTTGAGAAAAGAATCAACATTCGTGCTTCTGATTATCGTTTCGCGGATAAGAAGAAGTATTATGAGGGATTTACAAACAGTAAAGGTCAGGTAAAAGAGGGAACAGGTGTTATGGAACTTCTTGACCTGACGGCTACATCGACTGATTTTACCGAGAAAGATATTATTGATCGATATAAACAGATGATTGATTGCTTTATCAATTACTTACAGAAGAATGGCTTGCTAAAATAAGAGCATAGAATGCGAAAAGTATATTTTATTTGGAAAGGTACAGGGAATTTACTTGGAAAATAATAAAGCTGTTTTATTTGAATTAAATATAGAAAATGATAGATGTATATTCCCAAACACAATATCAGATGCAATTATTGATGCAAATAAAGAACTGAAAGATTTGGAAGATAAGCTTAATGAAACACTTGAAACAATAAGGCTGTTGACTCCAGAATGTGATAAGTTGGATTATATATTGTCTGTAAGTTCAGGTGCGTTATGTGGAATAATGGATGTTTTTCTTGTGGGTAAACCAGGAGAGTCACCATTAGGGGATATAACAGATAAATGGTTTGCAAATAGGACAATAGACTTTGCAAAAATATGTGGATATACGGGGGATAAGAATTCTTTATCTTCAGCAATAAAATTTTTGGAGAAGAAATTTAAAATTCCATATGACCAAAGTGTTGGTGGAGGAATATTTCGTGAGTTGATTGATTTGACTCCATCAAACCATCATTTTAAATCGTTGGGACATAATCCAACACTTTTAGGTTTGTTTTTTTCCATCCTTAATCAGTTTACAAATACTTCGGATTTCGTATCAAACGGAGAATTGATTTCGTTAAATAATTCAGATGGAAAATTTGAACTTCAAGGAAAAAACATACCAAGTAAACTATTTTGTGGTATTGCAAATTGGATTGGTCATTTGATTTCAGATGTAGCTGGTTCGTCAAGTAGTAAAGGCAGAGGAATGGGAATACCATCTCCAATATGGGCTTGGAGTAATGATGTAATTGCAATTAAGGCAAAACTAAATATTCCGGTGACTGAATTTGATAAATCCGTAAATGAGCTTGCCTTGAAGTTATTTGAAAAGGGATACGATGTAAGATTTCAAACTACTCAGGCAATACCTGTTTTCATCAATGAAATGGTCGTAAGATTGCTATATTCAATAAGACGCCTGATTGGATATTATATATCTATACCTAAAAAAGATAGAAGCTGGGGGTTACTTTGGAAATCGTGTGAACCATTTTCGAATGCAACTGTAAAGCGTATGCTGACAGTTGCACATGGGACATTTTGTATAATAGATATTGGCGAAGCAACAATTAGAGGATTTGAAAAAGGAATAGGAAGTTTCAATGTTGTCGAATTTCTTATGCGATTGAATATAGTCGGTGTTGGTCGGTTGACAATCTCTCTTTATGGAGAAGCAAAACGAGGAATACAGCGTAGTAAAGCCAATAATGAAGCTATATTCATGAAAAGAGAAAAAGTGATTATAGATGATTATATGGAAGGATTGAAAATTCTATCCAAGACATATGATGATAAATTGTTGATGACTTTTGTTAGTGATTTTAAATCAAGTAATGCATATAAAGAGTCTTTTAACAAATCAGTTGAATTAGCAAAATTACGAAATGTGCCTGAAAATGAAAGAATAAAATCAAAGGCAGACATAGATTGCTATTTTCGAGGAGGTTCATTGAAATGAGCAAGAAGAAATCTAAACTACAGCAAGCACAAGACGAAGCACAAGCAGCGATAAATGAAACGAACAAAAAAATTGAAGAACTTGGAAAACATTCAAACAATTTATGTATTGAATTGAATAACATTCAAAAGTTATTTGATGAGATTCGGAATATACCAAGTGAAAAGAAAATAGAGTGTGAAAAATTTAAAAAAATTAGATTGAATTGGAAACAACAAGCTGAGAAAATAGAAAGTGATTATAAAGCAGCAGTGGTAAAAAATGCAGGAGCAGGAGCAGCAGGAGTAAGTGCTGGTGTTGCTGTTGCAGCAATGGGTCCGACAGCAGCTATGGGAATTGCGACTACTTTTGGAGTTGCTTCAACAGGAACGGCAATTTCAACATTAAGCGGGGCGGCTGCAACAAATGCAGCTTTAGCTTGGCTTGGTGGTGGAGCACTTGCGGCAGGTGGTGGTGGAATGGCAGCTGGAGAAGCTTTTCTAACCCTTGCGGGACCAGCAGGGTGGGCTATTGCAGGAGTTGCACTTGTAGCGAGTGGCATTATGTTTTGGCGGTCATCAGGTAAGAAAAAAAGAATCGAAGAAATTTTTACATTGATTAGAAAACGTGATGTCAAATCATATAAACTTGCAGTTGTTGAATTGAGTGAACGAATTACAAGAATTGATGAAGAAAGCAAATTGTTAAGAGATGCAATTGTAAAGGTAAAGAGTTTTGGCACAGATTATGATGCAATGACAGAAGCACAGCAGTATGAACTTGGGGTGTATGTTAATCTAATGTTGTCATCTACGCAATTACTGGTTAATCCAATACTTGGGTTGCAAACTAAATATGGAAATGAGGATTTTGAAAAGTTTGTTTCTTGGAAAGGAAGGAAAGCAGATAAAGCATTGTGTAATGATTTCAAGACATTGATTATATCGTTTGCTAATCTTCTTTATAAAATAGATTTAGATGATAACGATAAAAGATTGCTATATAAGACTTTTAAAGGAAATAAAAAAATGCTTAGTGCATTAAATATGAAAAAGAAGAAATTTAAAATAGAGATTTTAAATGCTGTTGAAGAAGCACTTTTGTATAGTTATAAATAGCATTAAGAAAAAGTATAATTACAAAATTATAAGCAGAATACTGGATGAGAAGAACAGACACTATACTAAGTCTTCAAACAAAATCATAAAATGAAAGTCAAATGACTTATAAAAGTATATTTTAATATGTTAGAAATTGGTATTGTGCAAATTTTAGAGATGGAGAAATGAATTCCACTTAATATAAAAAAGTGGAGCCCACGCATGGAACTCCACCGGCTACGGGCATCGCAAGTTTCCGTAGCGCAACCATATGTACATTAACATTACAAGATGTGTATGTCAATAAACTCATGTTAGATATTGAATTATATTTTCCTGTATCGGCTGATTTTATCCCAGTTAGCAGGAAATCCCATATTATCAAGCAATTGTTTCTCTGTAAGATGAGGACACTGCTTAATTACAGTTTTTATAAGTTTTGAAAGAGCAGTTTTAAAGAGTCTGAATTCATCATTATTTATCAGGTAGCGTAGGGCAATTACAACTGCGAATAAATCCTGCTTGCCGTATACATAGTGATTATTGTTTTGAGTTATTTGAAGCTTTTTATGTAGCAGAGTATCAGGAATCGTCTCGTTTATTCTGAATGAGAACAGACGCTCTCCATGAGCACATACATTACGGCATTTGCCTATAATGTTGATAAACTGATGCAATTGTTTTTCTGAAACATTCTGAAAGTTTTTGCTGATTTTGGTTCTAATATCAGTAGTTGCATATTGATACATTTTGGAAATCTGCCCAAATGTTAAAGCATTTGTTGCAACCCATAATGGTACATTGTGATATGTATTGACTGAATGCTCAATATAGGCATATTTGCTAGGTGTAGCAATAACTTTTTGTAATGAATGAGTCAGGCGAAGCAGTTCACGATGGTTCTTTCTGGTGTGATTATAATTATTTATATCAAGATACATGGACTGCTGTTCACCATATTTTTCACAGAAGTGATAGGAAAACATGGATTTTATATGGCGTTCTACATGAAGAATGTATTTCAGAAACAAAGTGCGTAGCTCTTCATCAAAGTAGTAGAAAGAAACTAATTCATCAAAAGTAACGCCATGAATATATTTATTTGACGGAGCGTGTTTGAAAAGAGATTTGTATCCATCTATTAGAGAATAATAGCTGAGTTCTTCCAGTTTTTTAGTGGCATATTCGTGATTAGGAATAGCAAGTTGCTTGTCATATTCAAGAATATGTAGCTGCTGCTCATAGGTGAGAAAGTTTTTTGCCATATAGTATTTCCTTTCTGAAACAGGCATAAAAAAAGTGGAGCCCACGCATGGAACTCCACCGGCTACGGGCATCGCAAGTTTCC
>OLGH01001970.1_pt1 | contig 17639 bp, 18 predicted proteins | sample 1604851 | NCBI WGS metagenome assembly OLGH01 (sample SAMEA3888894, study PRJEB22519) | human gut metagenome | biome: human gut; feature: human-associated habitat; material: faeces | place: Denmark | collected 2010 | reverse complement strand
GCCGAGAGTGATAAGACCCTTTGCTACCTGCTCCCAACTTAGATTCCCCATTTTCTCAAGGGCGGTTGAAAGAACGACAAGCGCCGCAGAAACAATTACCAAACCGGCACCAATACCAGCCATATTATTCGGCATGAATTTAACCGCCACGGTGATAGCGGCAAGTGCTCCCGCCATAGCAGTCAGACCACGAGCGATCTCACCCCACTGCATGGTTGAGAAATCCTTAACCGCAGAGGCAAGGATTTTCATAGCGGCGGCAATGGCGATTAACGCCACACCGGTAGAAATGACATTTTGAGCATTTCCGGTAAGTTTTGTGAATGCAGTGATCTCGGCAAGAAGAACAGCAATAGAAGCAAGCCCCTTACCGATGTCTTCCCATTTCATTTCGCCGAAATCTTTGCAGGCAGAGGCCAACACCTTGATTGCTGCTGAAAGAATTACAATACCTGTAGCCGTAGTAATGGATTTACCGCTGAATTTTGCGGTTCTCAGGAACAGAGAAACCTCGGCAAGCAATACACCAACGCCGACAAGACCTTTCGCAAGTTGGTTCCAGTCTAATTTAGCAAGTTGCTCACAAACAGAAGCAAGAATCTTGATTGCGGCTGCAAAGATCACCATTTGAGTAGCACCCTTGATGATGGTTTTACTGTTGGAACTCATAGCTTTGGCTGCGGCAACCATCATAGCCGTCAAACCTGCAACGCCAATCAGACCAGTAGTAAGCTGCTTTGCATCCAGATCAGCAATCTTTTTAAGTGCGCTCGCTAAAATCAGCACTGCCGTAGCAATTCCGAGCATAGCAGTTACACTCTTCATCACACCAGTTGCCTGACCGCTGATTTTGTTGAATACAGCCATCGAAGCAAGAAGTTCAGCGAATAGCACAGTGATTGCTCCAAGGGCTACATTCAGCTTTTCGCTGTCCACAAGACTAAGCGCAATCAAAGATGCAGTAAGAATAGCAATAGCAGACGCGATCTTCAGCAATGTACCAGCCTGCAACTGAGTCTGGTAAGCTTCAAAGCATCCTCGAACACTGTCAAGAATTCCGATAAAAGATTCCTTGAAACTGCCGATATCTTCAATAGCTTTTCGGAAGGTGCCGACAAACTTTGTGATACCGACAGCAATAGCACCGAACGAGATACCATTCAGCAGATCAATAATTCCGCTGAAATTAGCTTCACCGAGATTCTTTGCTAAAGAACTGCCGAGTTCGCCAAGTATTTTAACGATGCCACTTCCGATTGTCTTAACGGCGTTCCACACAGCAGAGAGAAGCTGAACAAATTGGCAATTAGCAAGAGCTTCACCAATGACCTCAAAGGCGACGATAACCCCAGATTTCATCTCACCGGCTGCTTCTCCGACTTGAGTCATCCTCTCATGAATTCGCTCAAGCAGAGAATGAAACAATTCGAAATTGGCGGATTCGAATTTCTCTTTGATCTTGTTCTTCAGCGTGGATAAAGCTGTCATAATTGTCTGTATGACCGTAGCAATACCCTCACCGACTTTCTGGAATGCTCCGCTGGTTTTGATAAACTCATCAAACGCAACAATAGCATCGCCAATCCCGCCAGTGAAACCAAGAATTCCATCTCCGAGTGTTCCAAACCCGCCAAACAACGGTTTAATTGCCGTAAATATAGCAGAAAAGGCTTGTTTAATGATGTCCAAGATCGCAAACAAGCCTTTGAAAGTGGATTTTAGATTAGCCGAAGCTGTATCACTGAGCTTCAAATTTGCTGTGAATTTTCGCAAATTCTCAGTAATATCATAAAGCTGCTGGGCTGTGGTGGGAGGAAATATCTCACGGAATGCCTCATAGATCGGTTTGATAACACTCTGAACGCCTTCAAAAGCATTTTTAAGTGCCTCAATCAGTTTGGTTCTTCCGCCAAGATCTTTCCACCCTTGCAACATCTCATTGCGAGCATCCGCTTGGGCATCGATAAATCCACCGATAACCTGACTGAGTCCAGTCCAAAGTTCTTTGGCTTCCTCAAAATCACCAAACAGGATTTCCCATGTGTTTGCCCATCCGGAGCCTACGGCTTCTTTCAGAGTGTCCATCAACTGGGAGAATGTCTTAACATCCTGCGCTGCGGCAAATGCTTTTGCGCCGATTTCTGTTGTCTCATCGGCGTAATCACGAAGAGTGCTAACAAGAGCTTCTGTAGTCATCCACTGATCCTGCAAAGAATCATTGAAGCCATGTGTAGCATCGATGACATTACCCTTGACTGTTTTGTACATTCCGTCAGCAGTCTTGGTTAATGTACCGCAGGCAACAGCCGATTCAAGAAGCTGTGTCTTAAATTCAACAGTTGCCATGTTAGCGTTCTCAATAGATTTCCAGTCGATCAGCTTAACATAACCGGCAGACAAAGCCTGAGCAAAATTATACATGGCACGGGACGCCTCATTTGCATTGGCACCGGAAACGGCGGCAACATTCGAGACACCCTGGATAGCCATAACTGCATCCTCAAGTCCTACGCCCGCATTGGTGAATTTACCGATGTTGGAAGTCATGTCCTGGAACGAGTAGATGGTCTTATCCGAGTAGGTGTTGAGTTCTTGGAGATATTTATTTACCTCTTCAAGAGAAGCACCCGTACTCATCATGATGGTCTGAATTGACCCCATCTTCAGCTCGTATTCTTCAAAACCCTGACTGATGGGCTCGATCGTCAAGGAATGGAGCATTTGCTTGCCTGTATTAACGACTGAGTTGGTGATATTTGCAAGGGCGGTTACAGCCATGACCTCCAATGCCGAGAATCGAGTCTTTACTGTTTCAACCGCAGAACCGAGCCCCGACATATCGACTTTCTTAGCAGCACTGTCAATGCTTTCAAGACCCTTTGTAGCTCCATCCATATCCAAACTCTTTTTTAATTTTTCAATGGTGGACAGACTGGTCTGAACATTGCTCTCAAACTGCTTATTGTCAAACCGCATTTCTACGACTCTTTCGTCGATAGTTTTACTCATAGCTTCGTAACCTCCTTCCATGCTTCATTTGCAATTTTGTCAAAAATAGGCTGGATAGCAGGATTGATATAATCTCGCCCCTGTACCCAGCCTCCGTTACGGGTTCCGTGACCATATTGCAGGATGATCGCGATCGGAACCCCATTTTGAATATTTGAGTTATAAAAGGTAATCTTTGCAGATCCATTTCGGTTTACAATTTCGTAATACCATGAACTGGCGGTCAAACCGGAATCGACAGGCGTTGCAGACGCAAGAGCGGCGACCCCTTCTCGGCCATACTTGTCGAGGTCTCCGAGATGGACCACTTCCTTTGCCCTCTCCAAAAAGCGTGTAACTTTAGAGAAGTCTCCCTTGTGACTGAACCTTATCATTCACGGACCTCCTTATTTAAGAAGCTGATTAACCCGATTCTGTATCACGGAAGGATCGTAACCAGCCACCTTCAGACGATTAGTTCTATCAGCGCCGTTACCCCACAACCCCTGAATCACTTCACGGGCAACCTGGTCAGTGCTTTTCTTGGCTGAAGATGCCGAAACCGCCGTCCCGCTTTTGGTTGTTACATAAGTATCGAATCCAGCAGCTTTCAGCCTTGCAGCCATTGCATCGGCATTCGCTTTCTTGCTGAAAGCACCGACCTGAATCTTGTAAAGGTTATCGACCTTGACCATGTAAGTATCGAAACCGGCGGCGTTTACTTTCTGAAGCATTGCGTCAGCATTTGCTTTATTGACAAAAGCTCCAGTCTGAACCCGATAAAGCACCTGGTTATCGACCGGCTTATCATTTCCACCGGTAGAACCTCCGAGCTTCGCTGTAACTTTGGATGCAAGATCACCCATTCGAGCATACATCCAGTCACCCGGACAGCTCTTATTGGCAAACCAACGATGTACAGTCAGAACCATTTCATTGGAAGCAGGCTCATAGTTCAGAGTCTTTGTCTTATCACCGAGCCACAGCAACTTGGTCTTTCCATAACGCTTGCAAATGTCCGCACAAAGCTCGATCAGCTTGGCATACACAACATAATTGAATGCATAGGGGTGTGTAGCATCACTGGCGCACTCGATTGTAATCGCACGCTGGTCGTTAGCATTGGAAGAAGAACACCAGGAACGATTCTTCTCCTCCACATACATACCTACTCGACCGTCTACACCGATACCGTACTGACAAGAAGCCTGCCGGGAAGTCGGAGCAAAAATATTGCCCAGGGTTTCTACCGAGCACTGACCGACTACGCAATGAGGTGTAATACGGTCAACGGCATGAGTTCTCTGCCCGGAATGATTCGGGCTCAACTTGGTATAGGATACCAGAGGACTGTTACTCATTTTTTGTTTCCTCCTTCACGCTTTGAATCTGCTTCAACATCTGAATCACCTTGTCATAGCCAACCGTAGAGATCAAGAAGCCCAGATACATCAGAACAACGATCTCAACTCCGATCTTCATGGTGAAGACGGTGTCAGTCATGATAAGGTAAATTACACTGACAGCACAGGCGATCAGGACGGATAAAATAGCCGCAAGAACATTGGAAGAATACTTGACCTTCGTTCCATCAAGCAACTTCTTAATGCCCTCCACTGTCAGATTTGTGATAACAGATACGATCAACAGTGCTGTAGTCAAAAAACTGATAGGCATAACTAAACCTCCTCATAATTCGTATTTTCTTCCGGTTCACTTTCCTGCTTGAGCCGTTCTTCACGCCTTTCGAAGAATGTTTCGAAAAGGGCTTTGAAGAAGTAGCCAAGCATAACCCCGACAACGGTCGACGCTATTGTGCTGGAAAGCGATTCCGCAATTTGTACTTGCCCCATAAATGCAAGCACATAAGACAGTTGCAAATCAACCAGAGAAACCACCAGAATGATTGCTACTGCTTTTTTGGTAAAAGTTTTAAGCCAGTTATTGTAAGGCTGCTTTTTATGGCAAACTCGCCTTAACAGGCATTTTCGGCATCGTCTGTTCATTCAATCACCCCTTAGAACCAAAGCGTTTTCGATTGGCGGCATTGATGGCTGCATTCCGATTCCACATTTCACGCTTGCTTCTTCGCTTAGGTGGAGAATTCTTGACATTGCACACCCGTATGAGAGTCAACAGCCTATTCAAATGCCATTTTTGAAACTCTACAGGAATGTTATAAGAAATCATCCAGTAATAAATAAGCTCAGATGTAACCGTTTCCTTGTGACCTCTGGCTTGCTTATCTTCAATGAGACAAGTTGCAGTCATTGGTGCCTCGATATACGCATTGATGGCGGCATAGTTTTCAGCAGACAGCCGAGTATATACTTCGGGATCGATATTCTGGGTCAAAGTCATGCATCGTACATAATCAAGAATCTCCTCATCAGTTTTTTCTTGCTTACCGAGAAATGCCTTGTTCCATTTACTTTCCCATTTTGAAAGAGAGACTAAGGAATGCTCCAACTGCAAAGTCTGCTCTTTCTTGTAGATAAATTCCTCGTGAATTTCATCCCAAAACTCGGCAGCCGGCACAGTAATTTTCAGCATTCCTTAGTCCTCCGAGCTTTCTTTAATTAGATGCGATGGGTGCAGCCTGCTTATTGCCGTTAGCACGTATCACACGATTTACAAATTCGGATGCAGCACCGGCATCGGTGACGAGCTTTTCGAACAGTACCTCGTAAGCGGGAGTTTCCATAAAGCTTCTGGAAATCTCCTCGGACTTCATGAAGCGTCTGCCATCATCGCTCTTCTCACCATAAGCGGTCTTAATAAAGTTCTCGAAGAACTCCATAATAAGCGCACCATTCGGACTGGCAGCGATACTCTTAAGCTGAACATCGTAGCCACCTTTAGCGCTCGCCTGCATCTTTACGATTTCAGGCTTAGACAGGTCGAAGTAAAAATCTTCGGTTCTCTGAACACCGTTCAGATCGGTATAAGTGATAGTTTCCTTAGTCATTGAAATTTTCTCCTTTCAAATTAAAAAAGTTGGAGCCGCCAGCTTACCTGAATACGGCTCCATGATTTTAGAGATTAGCCCTCCGGATTCTGAGTCTTATCGAACAGTTCAATAATCTCATCGGGCAGAGGCAGGCGAGGCTCGACACCATCGTTACCGCCAGTGGTAGTCGGGTCCTTACCATACAGGATTTCTTCCAGCTGGGTCATGAACTCGGCACTGAACTTAGTGGAATCAAAGGTCAGCGTAGCAGTCGGCTTCAGCTTCTTACCGTTGACCAGCTTGTTGATGGAGACAGGAGTAGTGCTGATCTCCCAGGACAGAGTAGCCGCCTCAGGGCTGTCGTTGACCGTACTGTAACCCTTCTCGGAAGGAGCAGCCAGACAGCCGTAGACCAGATGCAGCTTGTAGCCGTAATCGTTCAGATCGGTATCATTGCCCAGAATGGTGCGATATGCCAAACCGAAAGTCTTACGAGACTGCTGACCGGCATACATACCAGGCATGATCTCAACAGAACCATCGCACTCAGCAAACTCATCGGGGTACATATATGCCTCGACGGTAGCGCCGAACTCCTCGTTGGAAACCAGGTTCACATACTTGATGTTATCGGCGTAAATCGGGGAAGCCTCAGCACCGGAAGGACTCTCGGTAACGGCAGTCAGACCATTCCATGCAACGCCCTTGTTGTAAACGCCGCCGGGCTGCATCGGATAGAGAACGCCATGGTCACAGCCAGTTTCATACAGGCGTTCACCAGTTTTATCCCAAATGATTTTGGACATAAAGATATTCCTCCTTATCAGAAATAGAGCGAGAAATTCCAGTGATTCAGATTCTCGCTTGTATAATATCGTTCGAATCGGCAGGTAGGTATAGCAACCACCTTACCGACAAGCTCACTATCCGGATCAGAGTCAATGACTGTGACCGAATAGTGCCTGTGAGATGAATAAACCCCGTTATCGGCGTGCACATTTTCGATATCATCAAGTGCATAAACGATAGCGGGGTATTTCATTTTTACCGACTCAGGAGGTTGAAAATACACATTTCTGCTTTCAAGGATTTCTTCCAGGAAAGTTTGCAGATTAAGCCTGCTCGCCATTGTATACACCTCCCATAGTCAGTATAAGTCTTGGGTACTGAACTTCGACACTTATGACTTTCCATTTAGCACCCATAAACTCAACATACCTCATCGAATGAAAGTTCTCATTGGCAAATGGATCGGCTACGATACTGATCTCATTCGCAACATTGATGTTGTCGTTGAGTTGTTCCGCAGACTGAAGCCTACGGGTGTTACGGGTTAAATCGCCATAGTACATACGCTCGATGATCTTCTCTGCCCAAACGCCCGGCTTAGTCTCTTCTGTTACAGCGTAGCCGATTACTCCATAAAATTTAGCCATTTTGAATTTTCACTCCTCGCTGAATTTAGCCGCCAATATTGGCAGTGACATCCTCTTCCAGAGCGATAGCAGACATGACACGAGTGTTGGCGCCGGAGCAACGAGTCTCCAGCAGGCTCTTCTCCTGGTTGAAGTCGATATCGAAATCGGTGAAGTGAGTGATTTCGCCGCCCTTGGTAGCGCCCAGAGAATAATCAGCCAGATTGACCATCAGACCCAGAAGCTTCTTGGTCTTGCTGTCTGTGGTAGTACGAGTCTTACCCTCGAACTGTTCGGCGGTGATGATCTGTCCAACATTCAAAGCCGCAGCCAGATCGCTGACCTTGTCATAGATGCGGTGGCCATTCAGGTCACGGGCAAGCAGCATGACATTGACCAAATGGGGCGTGCAGTAGAAGTCGGGAGTGCCGGAACCCTTATACTTCTCACGAGCATACAGCAGAGACTGAATCACGGCTTCTGCATAAATGTAATTCTCGCCGAAATTGGCGGAAGTGTTGGTGCCCTGGAGAGTAGCCTTCATGCCGGCAATGTCAACGTCAGCATGGATGGTATACAGCTCGTCATCCAACCAAATCGGGCGGATCTTATCCTCGGCGATCTTGCCGTCGGCACCGACCTCACGACCGTCACCGATCATGATAGCCGTAGCCAGTTCCTCGTTCAGATTCATACGGTCAATACCATACAGGTACTGCACCACATCGAAGTCCTGAATATCGATGATGTCATCACGATCAAGCTTACTCTTTACATACACGGTCTGAGGATCAGTCGTTCTGTGGAGCAGCTGAATATTGCCAACATAACCCTTCTGGGTACTCTTCTTGTAACCCTTAGCACGAAGAGCCTCAATGTTACGCAGGTCAGCCTGACGAGTACGGATACGGGAAATAGGGCTCTTGTGAACCTTCTTCAGAACCTCATTCACCCAACCCTGGTCAGTGGTAAGCAGTTCAGGAGCACCGGGACGGACATCCTTGTACTCAGGGAACAGGGTTTCAATACCGTCGATACCATGAGCCAGAACACTGTCAGGATTCTGCTCTGCATAAATGTCCATAGCAGTACGGAGACTGCCGACGCTGTTGGACTTGGCCATAGAAATGATGCTTGCCTGGTCAGCATGAGACAGAACCTCGGTCTTCTTCTGCTGATCGTTGTCAAAGACATTGTGTTTCATTGTGTTATCCTCCTTATTGGATTCAGATTTGTTGTCGGAATCATCCTTGGATTCCTTTTCGGGTTCGCCTTCGAGAGCCTGTGCGATAAGTGCATACATGACATTCTGCTGCTTCTCAGACATGGAATCGATCACATCAGCAATCGTCTCCTCGTTGTCCTTCTTCTCTTCCTTGTTTTCAGCAGACTTGTCCTCTTTGGAATCCTTCTTCTTTTCCTCGTCTTCCGGATCATCCTTAGATTCCGCAGAATGAGAAAGACAGAGAGGCATTCCGGTATAGATGATAGCCTCATCATCGGACATTTCGCCGTGCTTCAGCATAGAGTCGATAAACGCACCAGGATTAGCACCCTTATGCACCAGGCTCACCTCGCAAATACAGCCATGCAGCACATCAGGACCAGCCTGCTGAAGCTGATTGGCGTAAATGGACAGAGCACAGATGTCACCGTGCTTAATAAGGACCTTCGCAATTTCACCATCAGTGGTGTCATTGAGAAAGCCGTAGGTGTAAACACCTTCCTCACGGTTCTCAAGCCATGCATGACCGAGAACATCACGAGGACTGTTGTGCTGATGATTCCAGACCAGCGGGACTTTAATACCGTCGTTATTCTTAAAGGCGTCCCGACGAATTACTCGTCCATCGGAACACTTAAGGTCGTTTCGGGTTGCCCAGCCGCTGAAATCACAAGCCTCAACCGAAAAAGGTCTACTCATTTTGAAATTCCTCCTTACTTTTTCGATTTTTGCTTAGAGATTTTGTCGTCCAAATCACTTGCTGAGTCTCCAACTGAATCAACTTCGGCGATAGGCATTTCTTCCGACTGCTGATTGGAACCGGACGGCGCACTCAGGTTCTTATTTCTGAGTTCATCTGCTCTCGGGTCCTCAGAGGGTTTCATGCCGACTACCTGACGAATTTCATTCGAAGTCATGATTTCATTTCTTGTAAACTTGTCAGCGATTTCAGCAATGTCATTGACAGGAACCAGTTTGAACGGGTCTCTGAAGAATGAAATTGACTGGTGTTGTGATCGGGCAGTTTTGGTCAGAAACTTTCGTTTCATCTCATCAACAATAGCGGAAATGATCGGCTCGATTGTCCGGTTGTTGTAGTTCAGCATTGTCTTCTCGTCCGCTGTTCCATCCAAAATGCTCTGAGTGATCCCCAACTGGCTGTATAGCATACTCGTCAAGTATTCAATCTGGGACATCAGGTTGTTGTTCACGGAACGATTCAACTGTGTGATATGCTCAGTACCATCAGTATAAGCGATACCATACTTCGAACCTGACAACTGGTTTTCTATATCTTTACGCCGATTTTCGGCCTGTTGACGCCTTGCTTCTGTCTTGATTACATAAGGAAGCTGAATAATTAAATCGAGTTTTCCAGATCCGCTTTGCTCATCAATGACATCAAGTAGGTTAAGTTTACGAATGAGCCGCTGCATAGTTGAGTTCGGCTCATTGATAACTGCGTACAGCGGATTCTCAATGATAGCCACTGCACTTTTCGGCACCACAATATCTTCTTTTCTGCCCGTTTGTTCATTGTACACACGAGCACGAATATACTGCGGATACCAGTCTAAAATCTGTCCGACACGCAGAGACTGTATATCATACGAACCGGACACATTTGGGTCAGTCGTGGTGTCGACCGGAACAATAGCCACGCTTCCTTCATCAAACATAGAGATAACTACATCCTGAACGAACGACCGTGCCGTCTGATCGACATTCGCTTCCAAAGTGAGGCAATTATTCAATCCGTCATCGATGACCGAAAGAAAACGCCCATTTTCATCCAACCGAACATGCTGAACATTCAGGGCCGCAACATCAAGCGCAATTCGGTTATAAACCGATGTGACGATTGATCTTTCATTGCCTCTGGACATTCTTGGTCTGTCAGCTCGGTATGAGTAGCTCATACCTAAATCCCGGTAATTCGTTTGAACATTACCAGTAAACGCATTCCAAGCATGTTTCAGTCTGGAACCAAAAGACATCTCCATTTTGAATCATCACCTCCTTAAACCATATCAACATTTTTCTTCTTATAGGCAACTCGACCGGAAGCCCAGATACCATTCTTCAGCTGCTGCATATCATAGCCTCTGTCAGCCAGAGCCATATGCACGCCGACTTCACCTCGTTTTGCAACGAATTGAACGACACGCCCTGAAGGTGCGGTAACATTCTTGACGGACTCATTCATCAGTTCAGCCATCTTCCGATTATAGGAATTGATAGTCGAAGAACTGATTTTACCTTTAGATGTCACAGAGGAAGGATTTTTCAATAGTTGATTGGCATACTGATCGAGTTCTTTGGAAACATCTTTGCGGGCTTTAGATACAATTTTGTCGTGGTTTTTATGAGCCCAATTTGTGTCTTTCTTTTCCAAACGCTTTTGACCTACGGCGGTCAAAGTTCCGTCTTTGTTCTGGAAACGACGAACGCCCCATTTCTGACCGAGAATACCATGATGATACATCTCATCCAACTTGACCACCTCCTTATTCAAATGCATCTCGATTGAGTTTATAAGCAATATAAGCGTCCATCATTGCCGCAACAGCATCGATTTTCTGCTCGTATCGCTTCTTCAAAAGTTTACGGTTTCCATTTGTATCTTCAAGGGTAATGCAGTTACCCATAGCGAAAGTCATAAGGTCCTCATCGAAGATAAGCATTCTTTCTTCAGAAAGCTTTTTCAGTTCTCCAAGTGGAACCGACTCAGTTTTAGCGCCTTGGATAACTTTCTCAATTCCAAACGGACCGTTTTCAGATTCCCATCTCGCTACAAATTCTTTTGCGTTATAAGGGTCAAACCCAAGACATCGAACATCATATCCGCACTCCTGAATATGGTTATCCAAATCTTCATAGACATCCATCATATTAAGTACAGCACCCTCTAAAACAATTAAACTGCCCTCAGCCATGAATTGATCGTACTTGATCCTCATAGCAGCAGGCAGCTTCATTAAAGTTGTAGAGGTAATATAGTTTCGTGTCTTGATACCAAAAGAACCATTTGGCAGAGGAAACAAGAATGTAAATGCGCAGAAGTCATCGCCCTGCGATAAGTCTGCACCGAGAGAACAAGGCATCTGCCAGTAGTCCCTCTTTTGATGCGGAAGAGTTTCTTCATAAGTGAAGTAATAGGTGTAGCCCTCCATAGGCAGCCCAAATCTCTTTGCAAGAATATCGTTTCGGGCAGCTGGAGCTTTTTCAGCTCGTTCAACATCAAGCTGATAAGTTTCATAGCTTACAGTTTTTCCGAGATTCGGATTAGCCTTGAGCCACATTTCCGGGTCTCCAACTTCGTCAATGGAATCAAGCTTGTACCACCAAATGGAAACATGGGGATTGATGTAGTCACCCTTAAGGATGTCCATCAACTCCATTTTGATGGTGTCGCCGCTTCCGTTACGAACCGTACCTTCCGAGCTGATTGCAACAATGATATAGTCATTCACCTTGGACGCACCCTGCTCAATAGCACCGATAACGTCCTCTCGAATGTCACCGGAAAGCCACTCATCAACGGTTGCAACCTTGATTTGTAGACCCTGGAGTTTATTGATGCTCATGGGTCTGACCTCAAGAAGCGAACCCGTCAGGAAGTTTTCAACGCCCTTTTTTGTAGAGGCTAACTTTGTGCGATTCGCTTTGGAACCAGTTGTGTTTTGTAAAGAGCCTTCTGTCAGGAACTGAAACAGCGGTCCTCTTGAACGGGTGATAGCGGTGCGAAGAGGGGACATGACCTCCTCCGCTTGCTTCATTGTGGGGGCGGTGGTGATCTGATGAGTAGTAGAGGTATCAACATTCAGAAAGTAACCCTGCAAGGTTGAGCCGTACATTGATTTAGCGGCTCCTCGTGCAACGATCAAATACTGTTTGTTAATCAGCCTTTTTTTCACATTCTTGCGAACATAGTGCCCACCGTGACCATCTGGATTCGGTTGATACACGCTTCGCTCAACAAAATAGTACCAACCAAAGATCTGTTCGCCCCAAAGTTTGAAGCTATCCAATAGGCTAAGGTCAGAGCCATCTGTTAGAGTAAGTTCGGACTCGCAATAAGCGATCCATCCCTCAACAGCTTGGTCATCATAGTACACACCCGGATTAGCGATGAGATCATCGATACGGTTCATCTCCATGGAGATCTCTTTGCAGACTGGGATTTCCCCTCGAATCACGGCATCACGAAACATGCCATAATACTTGGGAACGGCAGTGTTTGATAATGCCATAAGTACCTCCTTAGCCAGCTTTCTTAGCCATACCGTTTACAATTTCTTTGATCTTGCCATAGTTATTGTAAATAGTTAGGGCAGTTGAGGTAGCAGTTGCAATTGTTCCGGCAACTTTCAGAGTTTTTGATACATATTCCTTTCCACGATTCACATCAGTCGAAGACAATTGACTGTACTGTTTCTCCATCTGAAGACGATTCAGTCGGTTACGAAGCTCTGCATCACTCATAGACTTAACGCTCTTACTGTTATGAGCTTTAGCATAGTCCTCATGAGCAGAAGCATCAGAGTTAGAAGAACTTTCTCTTTTCTTTCCGGCTGCGGTACGAGTGCCATCTTTATTCTGATAGCGCCGGACCCCCCATTTCTGGCCGAGAATACCGTGATGGGCGAGTGTTGTATTATCCATTTTGAAATCCTCCTCTCATTTTTAATCAGGGTCGACTGTCACATTGATGCGCCACTCAAGCTCGCTGATTTGTCGGTTAATTGCTTCCATCACTGCCGAACTCAACGGCGGGTCGAATGCCAGTCTTACCTTCAGGTAGATAAAGGTTTTTGCAAATTCAAGACGAGGATCATCGTACAGGAATTCAGACCAGGTCTTACTTGCATCTTCGATACGGAATCCTTCTTCAGGACCAACACCGAGCTGCGTCAAGACTGAGAATGCCGAATTGATGTACATGACGATGTCCGGGTCAAAGTGCTCATACTCTTCAGCAATTCCGAGCAGCTTTTTAATCGATGTCAGTATACTGTCCATATCGTTTTCTCCTTACTGCCTGACGGCTACAAATTTCTTCAGAATCCTTCGATACCGGTAGCAGTACAGACAGCGTACCAATCATCATTGGAATCGCCCATGTCAATTTCCAATTCGTCAAGACATGTCACAACCGTTACTACTCTGGAATTCTTACTCGGCTTTTCACGAATGTTTAGCTTCAGACAATCGGTAACAACACCGATCACATTCCGGGCTGCATCTTCGCAAAGCCCAGCTTCCTGCTCCTCGATGTTTTCGGTCGATTCATCAAGAACAGAATTTTCATAGATTTCATTTTCCATTGGGTTTCTCCTTTCATCATTTTCGCCAGGGGCATGTATCATTTTGTGTGCGCTGTACTGGAGGGAGAAGTAACAAACTCTCATCACCATAGTGAATAGCATTATGTGTATTCAACTTAGTGCATATTGCATTCTCCGGATCGAAGACACATGGGCTCTGATTCAACAGGTCTTCATAAGTGATGGGATTCAGATGATGAATCAATATTGAGCCAAAGATTTCATAACCCGGTACTCCGAGATCGCAACCTTCATCACGAATGATAATTTCATCTCTGAATCTTAACCACTTGTCTGAATGATAGAACTCTTGGTTCAGCCAGCGCTTAAAACCGAAAGTCTCTTTCCCAACAGAGCCATCGAGTTTCAAATAACAAAACCGTTCTTCAAATGTCGGCAGTGTAATCAACTCTGAATAAGTTTTAATATTCATCGCCATCACCGCCTGCACCTGAATATCTCCTAAACGCTTCAAGAGCCTTGTTGTACAACTCTTTGGCTTCACTATTGGAATTTAGATTCTTGGTCTTCGCTTCGATAAGCTCTTTCTGCTTCTCCAGAATCTCCTTTTCGATTCGTTCCTTACTGGAACCAAGTTTCAAATAATGCGTTATGACCTGAGAAGAAGCAGTTCCGTCTCTGAGCTGCTTTTCAGCACATTGAACCGCCAAAGAAATCATTAAGTTCTCTTGCGCTTCGAGAGATGTCGGTGGTCTCAATGGGCTATTTGAGTCGGAAGAGCTTGCAGCTTTACCTTTGGGCATTAGCACTGCCTCCTCTCTTAAAAATTTGGTGCGGATAACAGGAGTTGAACCTGCACGGAGTTACCTCCAATAAATTCTGAGTCTATTGCGTCTGCCAGTTCCGCCATATCCGCATACTTGTGCTGTACTTTCTGTCTAAACTGATACTCTTTTAGGTAAGAATAGGTGCAGTATTTGAAAGAACTTACAGAGCTGAATTTCCACCAATCACCGAAAGGAGAAAAGAAACATGAAAGGAGATGTTCACACTTTATGGAAAATACTTCAACCCTGTAAGCTCGTTCAAATACTGCACCCGAGGGGGTAAGCCCCATTCCCAAAATATCCCTCCGGAGATTTTTTTAAGACCGCCGCGATGAGGTAGGGGGTGTGATTTTGGAGACCCCCTCCCCATGTCTTTAAGCCCTGTGGCAGCAGTGCAGATCAAGTGGTTATTTGTTTGTATTGACTTCAAGTTCAAATGTTTTCAGAGAAGAAAACAAAAACTTTATTCAAAGAGCATTAGACCTCAACCTATAGTTCAAGCCTTGTCTGCTTTTGTTGTTTTCGTTCTCTTAACTTTCTTGTAAATGTTCATGAAGTCGTAACGAATGATCTCGTCAATCGCTCTTTCAATCTCTTGATTGTTCTCTTCTTCAGAGAATTGGTCAGAAGTGTGAGCAATTCGATCGAGATAAGCGCAAGTGTTGTAACCCTTTTCTACATCGAACAGGAACCAATCGGAGAACTGTTCAAATGGATTATAAGGGTTGTCAAATGTGGTAAGGGCACAAGAACCATTCATACCAGTCACTCCTTTCAATTCAAGTAATTAGACACTGTGCTTGTTGAAATACCAAGAGCTTCAGCAATTTCCGATGTGCTGTAGCCAGAAGCATTCATTGAAGCAATCTTATTCTGCTTTGCAGTGCTGAGAGTTGTTGTTGCTCTCGGTGTTGCGCGCTGTCTAAGACTGTCAATGTCCACATTGTCGATGATTTGGGTGAGCTTGTTCTCACTAATAGCACCAGCTTGAATTGCTTCCCATTCACGGTCTGTAATTTTAATGGTTTCTCGCTTTGCGCCAACAGAGGCACGAGCCTGAGTAAGCGCCTGCTGGCTTGCTTTCTTGAGTTCGCCCTTTGTCATGTCCGGGTTATCCTGCTTTTTAGCAGCCACTACTGCATTAGCCATGGTCTGAGCCTGTCTTTCTCTGGGAGCATTCTTCAAAGCCACATTGAGTTTTGCATTTAGAGAGTCGACCTCAGCTTGATAGGTCTCTTTTGCAGTGGCAGAGTAGGGTACTTTTCCGGTGGATAGGATCTCAAGACGAGCCTGGTTGCCCAGGGCTTTCATCTTGTTAGCGTAGTTAGCATAAGCACGCTCCACGGGGGTATCAGCTTCAGATACCAGGGTATAGGCATCCTTTGCTTCAGCCATCTTAGTGCTGGGCTGAGTACGCTCTTTGACCTTGCCAGTTCGCTTATCAACGTAAACAGGGTCATCTACATCTTTCCATATGTATTCACCAGTTTTTTCGTCGATTTTTGGGCTACCTTGCCTCTTGATAATGGAAGTCTCAGACTTAGCACGGGAAATCAGAGTCGAAGCACCCTCATGGTATCTTCCATCCTCATCAACTGTACCCTGATACTTCTTTTTCAAAGAGCTGATGCCATTGTCGATCTCACTTTGCTTGTAGTCCAGCTTGTGTTTTTCAGCATCAATAACTACCATGCTATGACGAACTGCTCTTGCAAGCTCATCCTGCGTAGCTCCCTTCAAAGTCATGTCAGTAATCAGATTAGAAATGACACCCATCTCTTTCTGTGTGTTCTTCATAGGCTTGAAAGTGCCAGCAGGTTTTCCGCCATACTCCAATTTTGGGTCAAATCCTTCAAGCCCCTTCAGAGGAGGAGTGGAAGTAATCTTGACCTTGCTTTTACCAGAGTTACAGGGGATGACCATGACAGTATCACCATCAAAGTCAGCACCTGAAAGCCGTTCTGCAACCTTACTGTTAATACCGATGGCATCTTTAGGGGTGTTACCAAGGATTCTGCGAGCCTCTGCCTGCTTGTTATTCACTGTCAAGATAGGAATCTCAAAAGTTCCGCCATGCGGATAACGAACCAGAGCTACTGTTTCACCATTCTTATAATTCGGAGCATACACTTCATTGTCTTTCATCGAAGTGATAGGTAGAATCACCTGATATTTCTGACGAGGAAGAGCAGCTGCCTGAAGGTGCACAGCAGCAGAGTCACAATCATCCGCAAAGGATTTAAGTAATGATTTTTTGACCGTCGGATTTGTCAATGAACAGATTTCATCAAATTCAGCCATTTTATCAGATGCCGCCAAGTTCAGCTGTTTATTGACCAGACTCAAACTCTGCTTAGAAAGAAACTGGGAGGGGAGTTTATCCGCCCATTCGCCCCAGTCGCCCTCTTCGGCACGCTTATTGATAAGGGAAAGCTGTCGTTTGCCATCAGCATCGATGTAATAGCTCTGCCCACCGGCTTTGATAAGTGAACCAAACGGATTGTCAGGGTCATCCTTGACCTTCTTCAGAACATCCGATGTCGGGGTGCCTTTTTTCTTATTGGTATTGAACATTACATCCACGCCATCAGGAAGATCATCAGAATAGACAGCCATTCCTTTCAAATATCTATTACCATCCACCAGAATGCGAACCTGAGCATAATGGGAATCACCAAGAGACAAGTCATCTACACCGCGACGAATTTCAATGACACCATCTTTCTGAATTCCGCCGTCTTCTGCATAACGGATTTTCAAGCGACTTGAATCCATGCTTTTGGGATAGACGAACTTATCGAAAGTCTCGCCGTCATCATGAGACACATAGTCTCTGACAGAATGAACATTCTCAAAATTATAAATCTCTTTATGCTCTGTTCCTGGAGGGCAGAGAACCTTGATGTTTGTTTGCTTACCCGGGTTTGTTACCTGAGGGACACCGCA
>OLGH01001932.1_pt1 | contig 17908 bp, 17 predicted proteins | sample 1604851 | NCBI WGS metagenome assembly OLGH01 (sample SAMEA3888894, study PRJEB22519) | human gut metagenome | biome: human gut; feature: human-associated habitat; material: faeces | place: Denmark | collected 2010 | reverse complement strand
TCAAGTATAATACCATACACCCGCCCGTTTGGCAACCCCTTTTTTCAACTTTTTTACCCTTTTTTCTCGGTTCGGCCTTTTTACCAGTTTTTTGCGCGGAACTCGCATCTCCTTTGACGCGATGGACGCAACAGTTTATTTTTCTGCTTTCTCTCCCTATATAATGTAATAATATAAGGCCTGCGTATAGATACAGACGGATATTACGGCCCGGAATGCAGATACTTTTCTTGTGCGATTTGTCAAGCCCTCCGGCCTCAAATTTTGCTCCGAAAATCTTCCCGGATTTTTGGCGAAAGCGACGAAGCACAAAATGTAGTGGTTTTCCCATTGACATATCACTAAATAGTGATATCATAGAATCACATTCCAATGAACGCATTTCAGAAGATCTGCGGGCGGCTCCTGTTCCAGGAGACGCCCGTTTGAACTGCGGCAGAAAACCACAACGCGACAGAAAGATGGAGGAACGCCATGAAGATCATCAAGCGCAACGGGTCCGAGGTCCCGTTCGATATCACCAAGATCATCACCGCTGTTACCAAGGCCAGTGATTCCGTGGGCGGCAAGAGCCGCCTGACCCGCGAGCAGATCAACCAGATCGCCGACGACGTCACGGAGCAGTGCCAGGCGCTCAACCGCGCCGTCAGCGTGGAAGAGATCCAGGATATGGTCGAGAATAAGCTGATGGATATGAAGGCGCACGACATCGCCCGACATTATATCACCTACCGCTATATCCAGAGCCTGAAGCGCCAGACCAACACCACCGATGAGCGCATCCTGAGCCTGATCGAGTGCCAGAACGAGGAAGTCAAGCAGGAGAACGCCAACAAGAACCCCACCGTCAACAGTGTGCAGCGCGACTATATGGCCGGCGAGATCTCCAAGGATCTGACCGCCCGTCTGCTGCTGGACCCGGAGATCGTAAAGGCCCATCAGGAGGGTCTGATCCACTTCCACGATTCCGACTACTTCGCCCAGCATATGCACAACTGCGATCTGGTGAACCTGGAGGATATGCTGCAGAACGGTACCGTTATCTCCGGCACCTATATCGAAAAGCCGCACAGCTTCTCCACCGCCTGCAACATTGCCACCCAGATCATTGCACAGGTGGCCTCCAACCAGTACGGCGGTCAGAGCATCAGCCTGACCCATCTGGCACCCTTTGTGGACGTCTCCCGCAAGAAGATCGCCGCTGAGGTGGAGCTGGAGATGGAAGGTCTGGATGTCTCTGCCGAGCGCAAGAAGGAGATCGTGGAGCGCCGTCTGCGCAACGAGATCAACCGCGGCGTGCAGACCATCCAGTATCAGGTGGTCACCCTGATGACCACCAACGGTCAGGCACCCTTCATTACCGTATTCATGTATCTGGGCGAGGCCCGCAACCCGCAGGAAAAGGCCGACCTCGCCATCATTATTGAAGAGACCATCCGGCAGCGCTATCAGGGCGTGAAGAACGAGGCAGGCGTGTGGATCACCCCCGCCTTCCCCAAGCTGATCTATGTGCTGGAAGAGGACAACATCCGCCCCGGTGCCCCTTACTACTACCTGACCGAGCTGGCTGCCAAGTGCACTGCCAAGCGCATGGTGCCGGACTATATCTCGGAAAAGAAGATGCTGGAACTCAAGGTGGACAAGAACGGCGAGGGGCACTGCTACACCTGCATGGGCTGCCGCAGCTTCCTGACCCCCTATGTGGACCCCGAGACCGGCAAGCCCAAGTACTATGGCCGCTTCAATCAGGGCGTGGTCACCATCAATCTGGTGGACGTTGCCCTGAGCTCCGGCGGCAACTTTGAAAAGTTCTGGAAGATCTTTGACGAGCGTCTGGCGCTGTGCCACCGCGCTTTGCAGGCACGTCATCAGCGGCTGCTGGGCACCCCCAGCGATGCCGCTCCCATCCTGTGGCAGTACGGTGCGCTGGCACGCCTGAAGAAGGGTGAAAAGATCGACAAGCTGCTGTTCGGCGGCTACTCCACCATCAGTCTGGGCTATGCCGGCCTGTACGAGTGCGTGAAGTATATGACCGGGAAGAGCCACACCGACGCCGGTGCCAAGCCCTTTGCCCTGAGCGTGATGCAGCACATGAACGACAAGTGCAACGAGTGGAAGAAGGCCGAGAACATGGACTACTCCCTCTACGGCACCCCGCTGGAGTCCACCACCTACAAGTTTGCCAAGTGCCTGCAAAAGCGCTTTGGCATCGTGGAGGGCATCACGGACAAGAACTATATCACCAACAGCTACCATGTCCATGTCTCTGAGCCCATCGACGCCTTTACCAAGCTGAAGTTTGAGGCCGACTTCCAGCGCCTGTCCCCGGGCGGTGCCATCAGCTATGTGGAAGTGCCCAATATGCAGGACAATCTGGAAGCCGTCATGAGTGTGCTGCAGTTCATCTACGACAACATCATGTATGCCGAGTTGAACACCAAGTCCGACTACTGTCAGGTGTGCGGCTATGATGGCGAGATCAAGATCGTAGAGGACGACGGCAAGCTGGTGTGGGAGTGCCCCAAGTGCGGCAACCGCGACCAGAACAAGCTGAATGTTGCCCGCCGCACCTGCGGTTATATCGGCACCCAGTTCTGGAATCAGGGCCGCACGCAGGAGATCAAGGACCGCGTGCTGCATCTGTAAAAACAGCAAAACTTTATTTTTGATTTGATGTTTGGAGCGGCCTTTCGGCCGCTCCAAACATCTTTTCAGCAAACGACAGGAACATTAGCATGAACTACGCAAACATCAAGTATTACGATATCGCCAACGGCCCCGGGGTGCGCACCAGCGTTTTTGTATCCGGCTGCCGCCACCACTGCCCGGGCTGCTTCAACGCCGTGGCATGGGACTTTGCCTACGGCCAGCCCTTTGATAAGACCGTGCGCAACGAGGTATTTGCCTCCTGCCAGCCGGACTATATCGCCGGGCTCTCCCTGCTGGGCGGCGAACCCTTTGAGCCGGAGAACCAGCGGGAGCTGCTGCCCTTTGTGCGCAACTTCAAGGCGCTGTACCCTGCCAAAACGGTGTGGTGCTATTCCGGCTACACTTGGGAACAGCTTACCGGCAAAGAGCCCAGTCCCGCGCGGTGCGAGGTGACCGACGAGCTGCTGGCACTGCTGGATGTGCTGGTGGACGGCAGATTCGTGCAGGCCGAACACGACATCTCCCTGCGCTTCCGCGGCAGCCGCAACCAGCGTCTGCTGGACGTACCCAAGTCCCTTGCCGCCGGGCAGCCCGTGTGGTGGGAGGACGAAAAGGTGTTCGCCACCCATACCATGGAACGGTAAACCGTATTGAATCCCTCCCGTGAACATCAAAAGAAGCCGCTGCACAGTCTGTGCAGCGGCTTCTTTCTTTTCTCACTCCCGGCTGCCCACGGCGTCCTCGATGACGCGCAGAAAGGCGTTGCCGTAGCGGGCGGCTTTCTTTTCGCCCACGCCGCTGATGTTCAGCAGCTCGTCGATGCTCATGGGCTTTTTCTCTGCCATCTCCCGCAGGGTGGCATCATTGAACACCATAAAGGCGGGCAGGTTCTGCTTGCCTGCCAAGCGCTTGCGCACCGCATATAGGGCGTTGAGCAGCTTTTCGTCCGCCTCGCTCAGGCTGCCCGCTGCGGCGGGCTTTGCGCGGCGGGGCTTTTCCAGCCGGTCGGCGCTCTGGGCGGCACGGCGGCGGGCGTACTCCACCTGCAGCTGGGCTTCCTGCTCGGCGGCAAGGCAGCAGGAGCAGTTGCCGCACTTTTGGGGCGCTGCTTCCCCGAAGTATTGCAGCAGAAAGCCGCGCAGACAGTGCTGGGTGGTGGAGTAGAAGGTCATGTACTTGAGCCGCTCCTCTGCCTTGCGGGCGGCTTCGGCCTTTACATCCGCGGGCAGACCGTTGTCGGCCTCCCGCTCCTTGTCGATGAAAAAGCGGATGGTTCGCACATCTGTGCCGGAATACAGCAGGGTACACCGGGCGGGCTGACCGTCGCGCCCGGCGCGCCCGGCCTCCTGATAATAGCTTTCCAGATCCTTGGGCATATTATAATGGATGACGAACCGCACGTTGGGCTTGTCGATGCCCATGCCAAAGGCGTTGGTGGCTACCATCACCTGCACCCGGTCGTAGAGGAAGTCGTCCTGATTCTGCCGCCGGGTGTCTGCATCCAGCTTGGCGTGGTAGGCTGCCGCCCGGATGCTGCGGCTCTGCAGCAGCTGCACCGTCTCGTCCACCTGCCGGGTGGTGCTGCAATACACGATGCCCGCATGATTGCCCTCTTTGAGCACCAGTTCCAGCAGCTCCTTGGGCTTCTGGCTGGGCAGTGCCCGCCGGGTTTCGAAGTACAGGTTGGGGCGGTCGAAGCTGGTGGTCACCTCGTAGGGCGCTTGCAGCGCCAGATGGGTGCGGATATCCTCCCGCACATGGGCGGTGGCGGTGGCGGTGAATGCGCCTATGACCGGGCGGGCGGGCAGGCTGTCCACAAATGCCTTGATGCGCAGATAGCTGGGGCGGAAGTCCTGTCCCCACTGGCTGATGCAGTGCGCCTCGTCCACCGTGACCATGCTGATCTGCCGCTCCTGCGCAAACCGCTGGAAGCCCGGCATCTCCAGCCGCTCCGGGGCCACATAGATGATCTTATACCAGCCCTCCCGGGCGCGGTGCAGCATCAGCGCCTTCTGGTTGTCGGTCAGGCTGTTATTCAGAAAAGCCGCCGCCACGCCCGCCTGCACCAGCGCTCCCACCTGATCCTTCATCAGGCTGACCAGCGGGGACACCACGATGGTGATGCCCGGCAGCAGCAGCGCCGGCACCTGATAGCAGATGGATTTGCCAGCGCCGGTGGGCATGACCGCCAGCACATCCTGCCCGGCCAACAGGCGGCTGACGATCTCCTCCTGCCCGGGGCGGAAGCTGTCGTAGCCGAAAACTTTTTTCAGGATACTGTGCGGGTTTTCCATGGTCTCCTCCGTTATATAAGTAGGTGCGCTGACGCGCCGATCGCTCAAAACCTTATCAGTATACCACAAAACCGATACTTTTGGCAGAAAAAAGCGTCACTTTGCGCAAAAATGTGCGATATCCACTCTTTCTGCCCGGGAAGGATAGCTTTTCAGGCGCGAAAATGCTATAATGAGAACACATATCTCCATGCCACCCCCGCAGACTGCCCGGCATGGATCATGCAATGTAAAAAGGAGCATTTATAATATGCAGCAGAAACTTATCACCTTTGCCGTGCCCTGCTATAACTCGGCAGCCTATATGCGTCACTGCATCGAAACGCTGCTGAGCGCAGGCGAGCAGGCCGAGATCATTCTGGTGGACGATGGTTCCGTCAAGGATGACACCCCCGCCATCTGCGACGAGTACGCCGCAAAGTACCCCACCATCGTCAAGGCCATCCATCAGGAGAACGGCGGTCACGGCGAGGGCGTCAATCAGGGCATCCGCAACGCCACCGGCCTGTACTACAAGGTAGTGGACAGCGACGACTGGCTGGACACCGACGCCCTGAAAAAGGTTCTGGCCCGCCTGACCACTCTGGTGGCCCGCGGCACCGCGCCGGACATGATGATCTGCAACTATGTGTACGAGCATGTGGAGGACAACACCACCCTGACCGTGCGCTACACCAACGTGTTCCCCCAGAACCGCCTGTTCAACTGGACCCATGTGGGCCACTTCCGCCCGGACCAGAACATCCTGATGCACTCGGTGATGTACCGCACCGAGGTGCTGCGCAAGTGCGGCATGGTGCTGCCCAAGCACACCTTCTATGTGGACAACATTTTTGTCTACCAGCCCCTGCCCTATGTCAAGAGCATGTACTACATGGATCTGGATCTGTACCGCTACTTCATTGGCCGTGCCGATCAGAGCGTGAACGAGAGCATCATGGTAAAGCGGGTGGATCAGCAGCTGCGGGTCACCAGGCACATGATCGACTGTCAGGATCTGGATGAGCTGAAGGATCAGAAACGTCTGCACGCCTACATGGTGCACTATCTGTCCGTGATGATGGCCGTGAGCGACATCTTCCTGCTGCTGGACGGCAGCGACGAGGCAAAGGCCAAGCGCACCGGGCTGTGGCAGTACCTCAAGGATCACGTAAGCACCGGCGTTTACCGCGCCGTGCGCTACAATCTGGGCGGTCTGACCGACCTGAAGTTCCCCGGCGGCGACAAGCTCACGCTGGGCGTCTACCGCCAGCTGCGCAAGGTCTTCAAGTTCAACTGATTCTTTGAAATTTACTCCTTCCGTCACGGCTTACGCCGTGCCAGCTCCCTCAAAGAGGGAGCCTTTGGCAGAATGGAACACTTCTCCTTCTCGCCAGAGCCTCCCTCCGTGAGAAAGACTCCCCCGGCCGGGGGAGGTGGCACGAAAGTGCCAGAAGGGGAATGGGTGGCATCGCGCAGCGATGACAGAAGGAGTTTCTTTTGTATGCCCGACAGGAGCTCTTTGCCGGGGCTCCATATTCCGGTTGCTTTTTGTCTGGGCGGATAGTATATTGGACGTATATGCGTTTCTTCTGGCTGCGCTGCGTTTTCCCTTTTCGTTCTTCCCTTTCGCTGATCGCGGGCCCGCTGCAGTGATGATATCCAGAAGTACCTCGGCATCACCCTGCTGCCGCAGGCCGGTGTGGCACTTGGCATGGCTGCCACAGCCGCCCAGCTCTCGGACGGCCACATGGTGCGCAACGTGGTGCTGTTCTCGGTGCTGGTGTATGAGCTGGCAGGCCCCACGCTGACCAAGATCGCACTGACTGCCGCTGGAGAGATCCGTCCCGAGGGACGCACCTGCGCCCGTGTGGAGAACAAGCCGGAAGAAGTTGCACAAAAGGTTGTTTTTTGTCGAAATGTCACGCAATCATTGACGAACCCTGTTATTTTTTGTATACTGAGCATAGCGCCACTGGAACAATTTTCCTATTGTGTCACAGACTGGCTATCACAGGAAAAGGATAAAGGAGAATGGAATACTATGAAAAGTACCGGAATTGTCCGCGGCATCGATGCGCTGGGCCGCATCGTTCTGCCCAAGGAGCTGCGCACCAGTATGCATCTGGACACTGACACCAAGCTGGAGATCTTTGTGGATGGCGACTCCATCGTGCTCAAAAAGCATCGGCCCGCCGGCAGCTGCGATTTCTGCGGCGAGGTGGATGAGTCTTCGGTGCAGTTTGCGGGCTACTGCATCTGCCCGGCCTGCCGCCGCAAGATCGGTGCACTGTAAAACACAAAAAAGGAGGCTCTGCTATGAGCCAGATGATTGATTTCACCGTCCCGTCCACTGTGCCGGGGCGGACTTTGCATGCCTTCCGCTGTGTGCCGGAGGGTGAAGTAAAGGCGGTTCTGCAGCTGTCCCACGGCATGGTGGAATTTATTGACCGCTACAAGCCGCTGGCGGAATATCTGGCCGGGCGGGGCATCCTTGTTACCGGCCACGACCATTTGGGCCACGGCGGCTCCATCCGCACCAAAGCGGACTACGGCTACTTTGCCGAGCCGGACGGCAACCGCGCCGTTCTGGCCGACCTGCACGCCATGACCGTGCGCACCAAAGAGCTGTACCCGGGGGTGCCTTATTTTCTGCTGGGGCACAGCATGGGTTCGTTCTATGCCCGGCAGTATTTGTGCGAATACGGCCATGAGCTGGACGGAGCCATCATCATGGGCACCGGCTTCCAGCCCAAGGCACTGGTGCAGTTTGCCAAAACCCTCTGCCGGGTGCTGGCCGCTTTCCACGGCTGGCAGTACCGCAGCAAGTTCGTGGCCAACATGTCCTTTATGGGCTACAACAAAGGACTGGAGGGCCGCACCACCCACGACTGGCTCAACCGCGATCAGGCCGAGGTGGACAAATATCTGGCCGACGAACGCTGCACCTTTACCTTTACGCTGAACGCCTACTACAGCATGTTCAGCGGCATCCTGCGCCTGCACGACCCGGCGTTCCTTGCAAAAATGCCCAAAGACCTGCCGCTACTGTTCTTGGCTGGCGATGCCGACCCGGTGGGCGAACAGGGCAAGGGCGTGCAGCGTGCCATCCAGAGCCTGAAAGATGCCGGTGTGCAGAACATTGAATGCAAGCTGTACCCCGGTGCCCGGCATGAACTGCTGGTGGAAACGAACCATCAGGAAGTGTTTGAAGATATCGGCAGCTGGCTGGAAAAGCATCTTGCCTGATCTGCCGCATCCGTTTTACCGTCATTCTGAGGAATGGCGGTACTTTTTGCCCTAATGGCTGGCGGCACTTTTGCCAGCCATTAGGGCAAAAATGCCCGGCACTGAAAGTTTTCCCGATTGCTGAAAAAGTCCCCGGAACCAGCGTTCCGGGGACTTTCTGCGTTTATTTTCAGTTATGCTGTTATGCTTTCTTGGGTGCGATCCAGCCGTCGATCACATTTACCAGTGCCTTGCCGCGGCGGCCCAGAAGCTTGGGCAGCAGGACACGGGCCATGGCCCACACGCCTGCAAAGTTGTACAGGATGATCAGCGCCGTGATGATGCCGGTCCACAGGCCGTAGAGCGGCGTTTCGGCCAGCAGCACAAAGGCTTCGATCACCAGCGCGGCGGCGTTCACCAGCACGCGGCCCGGATGTACCTGCATCCCGATCATACGGTGGGCATCGATGGCACGCAGGGTGAACACCAGCGCAAGGCCAAGGAAGGACGCATAGGTAGCGCCCACAGGCCCCCACCACTTGATGAAGAAGTAGTTCATGATGCAGTTGCTCACAGCACCCGCCATCATGGTGATCATGCTGCGGGTGGACTTTTTATTCACCACATACACGCTGTTCATGAACTGGTTGAAGCAGCTGCAGGTGGAAGCCAGCACAAGGAAGGGCACAAAGTGCCATGCGTAGTAGTAGTTGGACTTCATAATGTGCATCACCGGGCGGCACAGCCAGATGATACCGGCTGCGCAGCAGAACAGCACACTGGAATAGGTGCGGAAAATTTTGGTAAAGAACTTTGCGCGGCCCTCTTCCTCGGTCACAGCGGAGAGCTGCCATGCATCGTAGAAGATCAGGCCCAGCGTAGTAAGGATGGTGGGCAGGAAATAGCCGGTGGAAAGCAGGCCGCTCCATGCATTGCCGTCGCGGCCGTCCAGACCGTTGCACATCTCACGCACAAAGAACAGGTCGGATGCGTTGATGATCCAGAAGCTGATCTGTGCCGGGATCATGGGCAGCGAGAAGCGCAGCATCTGCTTCCACAGATCCTTGTTGATGCCCTTCAGCTCCACGTAGTTCCACAGCTTGCCGGTGAACATCAGGAACAGCACACTGGTAAGGTCGCCGCTGATGATGGCCAGCAGGTAGCCGTTGGCACCCCACTTGAAGCCCACCAGATAGAGCACATAAAACGCCATGGTCGCCACGGTGCAGAGCACACCGTCCACGGCCACCAGCTTGTTCCACTGGCGGCTGCGCACGAACTGGGTGCACAGGGTGCGCAGGCAGCTCATGAGGACATAGATGTAGATGAGCAGGCCGTACTGTGCCATATCGGGCAAAAACTGCGCGATGGGCCAGCAGAGCACCAGGATGCCGAAACCGCCCAGGATGGTCAGCAGGCCGTTGGTGAACACCTGCTTTTCACTGTTGCCCTTGTCCAGGCCGAACCGGATGATGGCGTTGGACATGCCCATCGACACGAACGGGATGAGCAGATTGGCGTACTGGCTCAGGATCTTCGAAAGGCCAAGGTCGGAGATCTCCGCCATGGCATAGGTCAAAAACGGCTGGACCAGCAGGGTCAGCAGCTTCGACGAAAAACTTGAGATCGCAAAAATGATGGTATTTCCGGCCAGCTTGGAATACTTGTCGCCGCCGGAGGATTTCTTTTCACTTTCCACTGAGTTCCAACTCTCCTCTTTATAATTTCATTCATCTGCCCTCGCATGCGAAGCCCGCTGCTTTCTGCTTTCGAACACTTGTGCATCCGGCAGCGCCTTCCCGGCATGCCAATGGCTCTCCCCTTGGGAGAGCTGGCATCGCTGTGCATGCCTGAGAGGGTTATTTCAGCAGCTCCCGCCGGGCCTTCCAGTCCGGGAGGATCTTTTCCACTTCCGCCCAGAACTTCGGGCTGTGGTCCAGCACAAGAAAGTGGCAGTACTCATGTACTACCACATAGATCTGTGCCGCTTCGGGCATGTTGTAAAGCTCCAATGCCAGCGTGATCTGCCGCTTGCCCGGTGTGCAGACGCCCCAGCGGCTCGTCATGCTCCGTACCTTCAGGATGGGCTTCTGCCCGCCCAGCACCTCGGCAAAGGCCGGGTAGACCTTGTCGCTCATGGCTGCAAAATGGGCCAGCGCCACGTCCTTTTCGGGCAGGGGCCGCCAGTAGGTGCGGGCCTCGCGGTCGGCCAGGTCCCTCTGCGCCTCCTGCACCCAGTCCCGATGCCGCAGCACAAAGCGGTCGGCCTCCTCCCACGAGGAGCGGAACGGGATGCTGACGGCCACGGTGCCGTCCGGATGCACCCGGATGTTCAGGTTCTTCACCTTCCGGCGGGTGGCCTTGTAGAGGATGCCGCCCGCCGTGCGCAGGGTCACTTCCGGCTTGCGCTTCGGCATTTCCGCCACTCCTCCACCGGCAGCTGGGCCAGCACCACGGCTGCAAAGATGAGCACACAGCCGGAGGCCTCCCGCACCGAGAGGTTCTGGTGCAGGATGAGCCAGCCGCCCAGAGCGCTGAACACGCTTTCCAGGCACATGATGAGGCTCGCGACGGCGGGGTTCAGCTCTTTCTGCCCCAGAATCTGCAGCGTATAGCCGACGCCGCTGGACAGCACACCGCAGTAGACGATGGGCAGCCAGTTGGTGCCGAACTCGGCGAGGGTGGGCGTCTCAAACAGGAAAGCGGCGGCGGTGCTCTCCACCGCCACCACAACGAACTGCACCAGACTCAGCCGGACGCCGTCCACCAGCGGGGAAAAGTGGTCGATGGACATGATCTGGAAACTGAAGAGCACGGCGCAGCTGAGCAGGACCCAGTCGCTGGATTCGATGCCGCCAAAGCCGTTCTTCATGCAGAGCAGATACAGCCCGCCCACGGCGATGACCATGCTCAGCCAGAGCTGGGCACTGCCCCGCCGCCCCACGAACAGCCCGAACACCGGCACCATCACAACGTACATCGCCGTCAGGAACGCGGCCTTGGCCGTGGAAGGGTTCAGCGTAATGCCGATCTGCTGGGCCGCGCTGGCCGCGAACAGAAAGGTGCCGCAGACAAAGCCCGCTGTTCCCAGCGTTTTGCGGTCGGCAGCGGTCTGCGGCCTGCCGGTGGGTTCGCCCCGGCGGCGGCGAAGGGCGTCAAAGGCGTAAACGGTGGGCAGGAGCACCAGCACGGCCAGCCAGCTCCGCCCGGCCAGAAAGGAATAGGCCCCCATGCCGGAGCCTGCGCTCTGGGCCACGAAAGCCGTGCCCCAGATCAGGGCGCAGAGCATCAGCATCAGGGAATGCCGGGTCTGTGTATTCATCCGCCGATCCCCTCCACCTTGAGCAGTCCGTAGAGGTAATACTTGCTCGAATCATAGGAGATGGTCAGCCGGTAGCTGGCGTTGGGGTCCAGATTGCCGATGTCGCAGTGGTAGTTCTGGCCGTCGGTGACGAAGTAGTAGGTGGTGTTGTCCACATACTGTGCGCCGCCATCGACCTTCTTCCACAGCGAGATCTTGAACTTCTGCACGCCCTCCGCCGTGCCGCAGCCGTAGACGGAGAGCATCCCGTTCGGCGCGGTGAAATAATCGGTCTGGCGGCTCCAGATGCCGTTGAAGACAATGTTCAGCGAGCCGTTGGCCACAGCCGTGACGTATTTGGCGGAGGTGTCGGCGATGCCCTCGATCATCAGCGGGTCGCTGCTGGGGGCCGCCCACTGGGTGGTGTCCTCCTCCTGTACCTCGTCCGACGCGCCGGTCAGCTTGTGGGCAATGGACGTCAGTGTGCTTTTGCAGCCGGTGAGCATCAGCGCAGCCAGAAGCAGCGCCAGCGCAAAGGCAAAGATCCGTTTTGTTTTCTTCATGGTTTTTTATCCTCAAAAATCGCAGAAAAGTGTACTTTTGCAAGGCATGATACGGATATAGTATACCGCATTTTTTTCCTGCATACAAGACACTTCAGCGCGTTTCCCCATTCTGTGCCGTCAGGGCCGCGCATTCGGCGGCGGCAAGGTCGTTCCGGGCCGGGCCGAAGAGCGAATCGTACCGGTAGAGCGCCCAGCCCTGCGCGCCCCGACTGCGCAGATCGGCCGTCTGCCGGGCCAGCGCGGAACCGGTGGCCCACTGGCTCGTGCTGTCGGCGTTGGCCCCGCCGTCACCCACGCCGATGCGGTAGGCCCCCAGCCCGAAATACAGCGCCACATCCCCGGCGCGGGCCATGCCCAGCCACTCCGGCACGATGTTCTCAAAGGCAAAGCGGGTGCTGCCCGATTGCAGCTGGTATCCATAGCCCCAGTACACCTGCGGGCAGAGGTAATCCACCACGGCGTCGGCCCCGCTGGCCGTCAGCCAGGTGTAGATGTCGCTGTACTGGGTGGCAAGATCGTTCTCCGGATTCCCCTGCGGACTGACGCCGAACCGCAGGGTCGGGTCTGCTGCCTTCACGGCATCGTGCGCAGCCTTGACCAGGCTCGTCACGTTCTGCTGCCGCCAGGATGCCAGATCCTTCTCACCGCTGGCCGCGAACTGCGCCGCGTCGAGAGAGGCTTCGGTCGTGGGATAAAAATAATCGTCGAAGTGGATGCCGTCCACGGCGTAGCGCTCCACAAGCTCAGCCACCCCCTGCACCACATACGCAGCGGCCTCCGGGATGGCCGGGTTCAGGTAGACCCCCTCGCCCACCGTGCAGCACCACTCCGGATGGGTGTGCATCAGATTCGTCTCCCCAATGCTGGGCGGCATGGCCGCAGAGCTTTTCAGCCGGTACGGGTTGATCCAGGCTTCCAGCGAAAGCCCCCGCGCGTGTGCCTCGGTGATGAGCACATCCAGCGGGTCAAAGCCGGGTGCCTGCCCCTGCGCACCGGTGCAGAGATGGCTCCACGGAAACAGGCTGCTCTCGTACAGTGCATCCCCGAAGGGCCGCACCTGCGCGAGGACGGTGTTCAGCCCCAGGGCGGCGCAGTTGTCCATCAGCGCGGCGATGTCCGCCCGGAACGCTGCCTCGGACGAAAAGTCCATCCGCGCCCATTCCAGATAGCTCACCCAGACCGCCCGCCACTCACCGGAGGGCAGGGCCGGGTTCGGCGTCTCATCCGGCTGCAGCACTGCGGGCGGGTCTATTTTTTCTACGTTCCGGACAGAACGGTACAGAAAATACGCTCCGGCGGCACAGCCCAGCCCCGCCAGGAACCGTCGGCGTCCGATCTTTTTCTTCCTGCGCGGTGCGCGCCGCTGCGGGCTCATGCGTCCTCCTGCATCTTATACAGGCTCAGCGCGGCCCAGCCGCGGGCGCAGGCCAGCAACACCCAGAGCAGGTTCGCCCAGAAGCTCAGGCCCGCCATGCCGCCGTAGACCGTCAGCAGGACAAAGAGCAGATGGAGCACCTCTGCCGCGCCCACCAGCTGCAGCTGCCGCTGAATGGGTCTGCCCTTCTGGTATTCGTAGCCCAGCAGGCCGGGCCAGACCAGCGCCGAGCAGATGTATGCCGCCCAGCCCCGGCCCATGTAGCTGAGCATCAGCACCACGAAAAGGCCGAAGTAATTGCGCTTGTCTTTGGCCGAGCTGCCTTTTTCCGCCGCCAGAAACAGCAGGGTGATGCCGGTGATGCAGAATGCCGCCATCTCCAAGAAGGAGAAGTCCATCCCGCCCAGCACGGCAAAGCCGTTCAGCATGGATGCCGCCGCTGCGCACAGCAGGAAAAAGTACCAGGTCTTGTGGGTGAATTTCAGTTTCATTGTGAGCCTCCCCGCCCATGAGACGGCATGGGCGACCGCAAATTTTAGAATTTTTCCAATATTATAACACAATTTCCTGCGGGTTGTGTTACAATAAGGAAAACTCTGATCAAAAACCATTCAGGAGGGCTCCATGAACGCTGTCATTTCCATCATCCTGCTGGCGGTGGCGCTGGGCGCCATCGTCCTGCTGCTCACCCGGCGCGAGAACACCCGCCGCAGCCAGTACGGCCCCGCCGGCCTGAGCGAGTTCCGCACCGACCTGCCGCTGGACGAGTGCTTCGACCGGCTCGACCTCCACAGCGAGACCGACGAGTTCGCTTACGAGTGCCGCCGCGAGAACGACGGCGGCTTCCTGCTCCACCTCACGCTCCATCAGCCCACCCAGCAGCCGCTGGATACCCTCTACACCCTCCGCCTCGACTCCGGCCGTCAGACCATCGTGACCCTCATCTTCATCCGGGAGTCCTTCGGCTACAAAGAGCCGCTTTTCCCGCAGGAAATGCTGGACACCTTTATGATGCAGAAGCTCCAGGCCCACCGCACAAAATAATTTTGCCCGAAAACGCTTTTCATTTTCGCAGTTTTTTGCTATACTATCTGTTGCACCTTGCTTTTTCGCCGGGTGCCTCTGCGGGCCAGTAGCTCAGCTGGTCAGAGCTGGCGGCTCATAACCGCTTGGTCGCGGGTTCAAGTCCTGCCTGGCCCATACGAAAAAAGACACCCTTTCGGGTGTCTTTTTTTGTATATTAGGGCAGGCGGGACTTGAACAGGGCGGCTCTGACAACGCAGTTGGCAGAGTAAGCAATCAGCCTAGCAGGCTGTTGCTTAGCCCGCGGGTCCCAACCACTAGGAATGTCTACCAAGAAAGAGTTCTCCCCATTCGGGTGTCTTTTATTCCCCATCCTCTGCGGGCAGCTGGTTCCACAGGCGGTAATAGATGCCCTGCTTTTCCAGCAGCTGTGCGTGTCCGGCTTCTGCGGCTACCGTTGCCACACCGATATTAGGGTTCGACAACAAAATGCTGACAAAGGTGTGCTGGAACATATGCGGGTGGATTTTCTCGATTAGGGGTACATATCACAGAGCACATGATACGCTGGCCGTTTTTGTTTGCCCCCATTGCGGCAGATCCTGCTTTCTGCCGCAAATTGCATCAGATCCCGCCGTTTGCTCAATGAGTATTTCCTGCCGTCCCGTTATACTGGGAGGAAAATGGAATGAAACGATGGAGGAACAGACCATGAAATACGGTGTCATCGATGTGGGTGGCGGTCTGCGGGGCATTTACGGCGCTGGCGTGCTGGACCGCTGTCTGGAGGAGGACCTCCGCTTCGATCTCTGCATCGGCGTTTCGGCGGGCAGCGCCAATATGGCGTCCTATCTGGCAGGCCAGCATGGGCGGAACAAGCCCTTTTACGATGAATACTCCTTCCGCAGGGAGTACATGAGTGTGCACAACCTCATCTGCAAGCACTCCTATCTCGATCTGGGCTATGTCTACGGCACCCTCAGCAATGCAGGCGGCGAGAATCCGCTGGATTACGCGGCGCTTGCCCGCAGCCCGGCAGAGCTCTGCGTGGTGGCCGCTAATGCACAGAACGGCGAGGCGCAGTATTTCACCAAGGCAGACCTCCACCCGGACGACTACCGCATCCTCATGGCGTCCTGCTGCATCCCGGTCATCGACCAGCCCTGCGTCATCGACGGCGTGCCTTATTTTGATGGCGGCCTGGCCGACCCCGTTCCGCTGGAATGGGCCTTTGCCCACGGCTGCGACCGGGTGGCTCTCATCCTGACCAAGCCCATCGGGCTGGTGAGTAGTGATGCCCGGGACAAGCATCTGGCACACCTGCTGCAGTCGCATTACCCCGCTGCAGCCGAGGGGCTGCGCCGCCGGGCATGGCGGTACAACACGGCTGTCCAGCGGGCGCGGGAGCTGGAGCGACAGGGCCTTGTCTGCATCATCGCCCCGGACAGCACCGAGGGAATGTCCACCCTGACCAAGAACCGCGCCTGCCTTGAAAAAATGTACGCCAAAGGCAAACAGGACGCCGAAGCGCTGGTGCGGTGGATGCAAAACACCAAACAAGATGAATCGGTGGGCACCTAGAGATGAAACCCGTTCACTTCCCTTGACAATATCCGCCCCGGACATTATACATATGATATGTACATACAGACAAAGGAGCCTGGAGCGGTATCGCTCTGGGCTTTTTGCATTTTGTTGTTCTGCTGCGGACAGATAGAGTGGGTCCGCAGCAGAGGATAGGAAACATCAGTCGGCCCGCCGCAGCGGAAACGTGTCCGCCGGGCAGGGCAAAAATGGAAAAGGGGCGTTTCAGAATGTACGATCGGAAATGTGATGTGGATATCCGCCTGCTGGGCTGCGCTTTGGTGCTGCTGGTAATGGCACTGCTCACCATCCATACCGGCCTTGCCAAAAAGGCTGTGACCGCAGCGGCCGATCCTGCGCCTGCCGCCGTCGTCAGCACGCAGGACACCCGTCTGTCCGAGGATGCGGGTTCAAGTCCTGCCTGGCCCACCAAACAAGAAAAATCCGAACCTATTTCCGATTGGAGAAGGGTTCGGATTTTTCGTTTTCTTCGGGTTTGAGAATGAAGGCTCCCGTGGACGGCGTAAAACTCCGATACCTTGTCATAGACCGTAAGCCAATAACAAGATTTGGAGGATGCGATTATGAAGTACGATGCAAGAGCCTGCCATTTCAACATGGACACTGGATGTGTGGAGCTGCGGCTCCGGGATGGGAGAAAAATCTCCATCGATTGTACCGGGGTCGAGGATGCGCTGGATGTGACCATGGCCCAGCAGACTGAACTGGACTACCTCATCTACAACGACCCACTGGGCTATGCGGATTTGATTCTGAACGGTGACCCGGAGGAGTATTTGAAAAACGTAGCTGGAAGCCATGGGTTAGAAGATTAAGGGCAAAAAAATAAGAGGTGCGCCCAACTGGACACACCTCGGCGAGATACATCTATGTAAGGATGTAAGGCAGGGCGTTCCCTTTACCGGGAGCGTCCTGCTGTTTTTATGCGGCAACAGGCAATGCTTGTAGAGCTTCCTGCTCTTTCAGCCATTCCTCATATTCACGCTGGCCTTCCTCGCTGTTGAAAAACTCAACCATGGAGGGATAAAAGCAACGTGCAAGGGTCTTGATTGCTTCATCCGGGTAGCCGGATTTGTTTGACTTCTTCTTTTTGTTCAAATAGTATCCTCCGAAACTCAAAGTTCCATATCCTGACCACGCTTGCGGTTTCGCTGCGGCACATTCATGGTGCGCTCCTGCTTGGGGGCAAGAATCTTTTCCAGAAAGCCGCGCACCAGTTCGGGCGCACGGTGGAGAGCATCCAGATAGGGTTTCACGTCGTACCACAGGTCGTGGTACTTGTTGCTCCAACGAACGGCCTCCTTCTTGGCGGTGGAAAGTTCTTCTTTCAAGCGGCGGTTCTCCACGTCCATCATATAGCCGTGGTCGGCTTGCTTTTTCAGCTTGGAAAATTCTTCTTCGGTCAGCGAGTAGTTGCCGAGGAAGGTGCGCTTGCCGATATAATCCAGATCGCGCGCATGAATGAGGGCTTCTTTCGTGAGCGTGGCCTTTTTCTGCACAGCGGCAAGTTCCTTCTCCTTTTTGGAGAGGGTCTGACTGGTTTTGGCAAGCGACTGCGCCTTTTGGTCGGCTTGGGCGGTCAGGCTGTCCAGACGTTCCTGCTCCCGCTGGACTTTGAACTGGGTGACGGTCAGGTGTTCTTCGGTGCTGCCGCGCTCACCGCGCTCCACATCCGTGTACCCGGCAGTACGCATATAGTTGAAGAAATCGTCTTGCAGGACGCTGTACGACTTCTTCAGGACTGGCTTGCCGTTCTTTTGCAGCACAGGCTTTCCGGCATCGTCCAGCAGGGGCTTGGATGCCCACTTCTTGCTCCGGCTGACCTGCATGACAGTCTCCTTGACGGTGCCGACCAGTGCCTTGTCCTTGCAGCGTTTCGACCAGAGGA
>OLGH01001928.1_pt1 | contig 17936 bp, 13 predicted proteins | sample 1604851 | NCBI WGS metagenome assembly OLGH01 (sample SAMEA3888894, study PRJEB22519) | human gut metagenome | biome: human gut; feature: human-associated habitat; material: faeces | place: Denmark | collected 2010 | reverse complement strand
ACTCAAAACGGCCGAATCCATAAGCGGTAACCGTCGCAGAGATCATCGTAAATACTACCTTCGGAATTACGTAGGAGAAGGTGTTTAACATTGCCTTCCATACGTTGATTGCTCCGCCGTAGCTCTCCATTGCCTTTTTGTAACCCTCAAGTGTCGGGTTCTTCGGGATGAAACCGATGCTGGAGAAAATCTCCGCATTGGATTTAAAAGTTGCACCAACCATCCAGACCAGCGGATAGATCATAATCAATCCGACAAGGATCAGGACAAAATATCTTAAGAATACATTGACATAATGTTTTGTTTTACTTTCTGCTGCCATTCTTCTTAGCCCTCCTCATCAGAATAGAATACCCAGTATTTCTGACTTAAGAATGCAATGATCGTAAAGATCATTAAGATCACGAATAATACCCATGCCATTGCACTTGCCATACCCATGTCATACTGTTTGAACGCACTGTTGTAAATCAAAAGTGAAATCAGTGTTGTAGAGTTTCTCGGTCCGCCCTGTGTGATGATGTACGGTCCGTTGAACTCCTGGAATGCCTGGCAGATCTGCGTGACCAGGTTGTAGAAGATGATGGGGGTGATCATCGGAACGGTGATGGAGAAGAACTGCTTCCACTTGCCGGCACCGTCGATGGTGGCCGCCTCATACAGGTCTGCGGGCACGCCCTTCAGAGCGGCCAGGAACAGGACCATGGCGGAACCGAACTGCCAGATGCGCAGGAAGCAGATGATCCACAGCGCATAGTTGGGGTCGCTCAGCCAGGAGGGGCCCTGTGCGTGGCCGAAGGTGATGGCGCGGATGATGGTGTTGACCAGACCGTCATCGCGGAAGACGGCCTTCCACAGAACGGCGATGGCAACGGAGCCGCCCAGGATGGACGGGATGTAGTAGACGGTACGGAACAGGTTCACGCAGGCGATCTTGAAGTTCAGGATGTATGCGATGAACAGAGCGAAGATCAGCTTCAGGGGCACGGTGACGAAGGCGTACTTGAAGGTGGTGATCAGGGCCTTGGTGATCTTGGCATCGGAGAAGGCGGTGACGTAGTTCATCACGCCGTACTGATGGATGCCGTTGAAAAAGTTCATATCGGTGAAGCTGTAGTACAGCGACTGACCGAACGGGATCGCCTTGAAGACGACGAAACCAATGATCCAAGGGATCAGATAGATCAGACCCTGCCACTTATCGAAGAACTTCTGGGCCGGGGTACGCCCCAGAGAGGGCGCATTACTTTCTTTCATCCGGGAATCCTCCTTTTGTGGGTGATTTTCCAACGCATGGCATACCGCGTGTCACACTTTGGAAACAGACTTGTCAGAGATTTGTAACCTGTGCCTGAGAAAAAGGGACATCGGCCGAGTGGTCGATGCCCCTCGTATGTAAGAACTCAGGTCAGAGTCTGAAGCGATCAGACGGTGTAACCAACAGCGGACATACCGTCCAGCAGGGTGTCAACGACATCAGCGCCGGAAGCGTTGTCGTAGTCCACGGTGTCGAAGACTTCCTGATAGATACCGGTGCCGGTTGCCTTCAGGTCGTTTGCCTCGAACAGGGGGTCCAGCTGGAAGCCGACGAAGGCCATGACCTTGCCGTTTGCCTCAGCGACCAGATCCTTGATCTTGCCAGCAGCCTGTGCAGCCTCCAGGCCAGCCTTGGAAGCGGGCAGGCCGCACTCAGAACCCATGATCTCAGCGCCTTCCTTCTCGTTCAGCAGGAAGTTGATCAGCATAGCAGCCTCAGCGGGATGCTCGCAGGTCTTGGTGATGGCCAGACCCATGGAGACCTTGGAGAAGCCGCCGTTGTAATCGCCGAACTTGATCTCCTCGCCCACGGTGAAGCCAGCCTTGTTCTCCTCGTCCAGAGCGTCAGCGTACTTGGTAGCGGAGGAGTCCCACTCGAAGCAGCCGGCCAGCTTGCCGGTGATCCACTCGGTGGACTGGTGAGCGGCGTTGTCGCCGTTGGAGCCGTAGTAGGTGGGCAGGCTCATGATGACGTGGCCCTCGACCAGGCTCTTGATGAAGTCGATGCCCTCGGCGATCTGGTCGGCGTCGTAGTTCAGGGTAGAGGTGGTGGGGTCGGCCCAGTCCTTGCCGTACTTGGACTCGAGGTAGAAGACCATCAGGATCATACGGTCGTATGCGCCCAGGTGCAGGGGATAGTAGTCATCGCCCAGCTTCTCCTGGAAGGTCTTGCCGGCAGCCATCAGCTCGTCCAGAGTGGTGGGGAAGGAGATGCCGGCCTTGTCGAAGGTGGTCTTGTTCCAGTAGAAGATACGGCCGGTCATGGAGACAGGCACGCACTGCTGGGCGTTTGCCACGTTGCAGGCAGCCAGCTTGGCCTCGTCCCACTGGGTCAGGTCGAGGTACTCGGAGACGCTGTTCAGGTCGATGAAGGTCTGGCCGTTCTTGGAGTAGTTGTACAGCCAGTTCCAGTTGATCTGGCAGACATCCTCAGCCACGCCGCCGGCAAACTTGGTGGACATGGTGTCCTCCCAGCCGGACCATGCAGCGAAGGTGGGGTTGACGGTGATGGTGCTGTGCTCAGCAGAGAAAGCCTTGATGGCCTCCTGGTAAGCGTTGTGACGGGACTCGCCGCCCCACCAGCTCATGGTCAGGGTGACGGGGTCAGAAGACAGACCAGCCACAGAAGCTGCTGCGGAAGAAGCGGCAGTGGAAGTGGCGGTAGAACCAGCATTGCTGGAGCCGCCGCAGGCGGCCAGCAGGCCGGCAGCACCCACAGCGCCAGAGACCTTCAGAAAGTCACGACGAGAAATTGCCTTGCTCATTTTCGTTCTCCTCCTATGTAGAAAACATCTTCTTGCACGGACGCCTCTGCAAAGCATCCGTTGTATACAAATATGATACCAAAGGCAAGAAAAAAAAGAAAGATGCAAATTGTAGCGATAGCAGCAGAAAACGTACAAATATTGCGCTTATTTTTTGCCCGGTTTTGACGTCATTGCCATAATGAATAAACTTGGACCGAAAAACTGTGCAACTTGTATACTTCAACGATTTGCATAGAAAACTGGGATGCAACAGGAGAAGATTGGCCTGAATTGCAAGAATTTTGTAGCCATGGCAGAATTTGTTGAAAGAGCGTTGTATACATTAAAAGCGACGATAACAGAAAGTTCCGGCCCTGAGCTGATATATCAATAGCGCAAAAAACGCGCGAATTGGGGCGCGACTGATATATCACGGATGCAGAAAAGATACAAAAAATGCCGTCCGGCGTGCGGACGGCATAAGATCAGGAAAAAGAGTCACCGGCGGGCGGCGTAGAAGGCGCTGCGCTCCCGGAAATAGCACTGGGGACACATGCTGACGTACTGGACGTCGTTCTCAAGGTCGATGGCTACCTGTTCGCCCTCAAAGACGAAGCGGCCGTTGACCTTGCGGCAGTTGCAGGTGGCCTTGCGGCCGCAGGTGCAGATGGTCTTCATCTCCTCGATGGTATGGGCCAGCTCCAGAAGCCGGGTGGAGCCGGGGAAGCCCTTGAGGGAGAAGTCGGAGCGCAGGCCGTAGCAGATGACGGGGATGTTCAGCTCTACCGTCACCATAAACAGCTGCTCAGCCTGCTCGGCAGTGAGGAACTGGCTCTCGTCACAGAGCACACAGGCCAGAGGCCGGCCCTCGCTGCTGGCGGCCCGGACGGCCTCCACCAGGTCCATGTCCGGCGGCACCAGCAGGTCGGCAGGGCGGCGGACGCCCAGACGGCTCACGAGGTCGCCGCTGCCCTTGGTGTCCACCTTCGGCTTGAGGATGAGCACCCGCATCCCCTGCTCCTCGTAGTTGTGGGCCACCTGCATCAGCGCGGTGCTCTTGCCGCTGTTCATTGCGCCGTAACGGAAATAAAGCTTTGCCATGTCGAAAAAGTCTCCTCATGAAAGGACTCTCTCAGCCAAAGCCTGACGGAGAGGGCCTGTATTATTGATAGGATGTGCTCAGTCCTGATTGCGCAGCCGGTAGCCCAGGCTCATCAGGCTGTCGCCGAGGTGGACGTTCTCCACCACCACGTCGGGGTAGGAGACAGACAGATCGTAGTGGGAGAAGTTCCAGAAGCCCTGAATGCCCAGAGCCACCAGACGGCCGCTGATCTCCTCTGCGCCGCTGCGGGGCAGACAGAGCACAGCCACCTCGGGGTGGTGCTCGGCGCAGAAAGCTTCCAGCTCATCAATGTGTAAAATCTGGATGCCGTTGATCTCTTTGCCCACCTCGTCGGGGGCGTTGTCGAAGGCGGCGATGAGCTTGTAGCCGTTGGTGTCGGTGGTGATGAAGCGGCTCACAGCCTTGCCCAGACGGCCGCAGCCGATGAGGATGGTGGGCAGGAGGTCGCCGTTGCCAAAGAGCAGATGCTCAAGGATGCTCAGCAGGTTCTCCACCGAGTAGCCGATGCCCTGACGGCCATTCACGTCGCCGATGCAGTTGAAGTCCTGCCGAACCTGAGAGGCAGTGGTACCCATCTGGGCGGCCAGCTCACGGGACGAGATGCTGGTGATGCCGTCGGTCTTCAGGGTGCGCAGGTAGCGATAGTATTTGGGCAGGCGCTTGATGACGGGCAGAGAAGCTTTGCCGGGAGTGTTCATAGGGGGGCTCCTTTCTTTTTATCCGCAGCATTGCCGGGGAGAAGTGCGCAGCGGCAGGGTGCTCCGGCAAAAGATTTGTACTTTTTTGTACAATAATGATACATATTTGACAATCTTATCTCTAGTATAAAGTATACAGCGCGAAAACAGAATGTCAAACCATTTGGCACATTTTTTTGAGAAAGAAAAGAAATCTTTGCCGAAGTATAACCGGCAGGAATGCCGGACAAGCTGAAACGAAGCAAAAAGGAGGATATGCAGAATGCCACAAGAAGAGAAGAACATCCCCGTGGAGCAGCAGCGGCTGGAAAAAGAGCAGATCGAGGATATGGGCAGCGTTTACCGTACCCGGGGAGCTCACGCCATCCACTGCCTGACTGTCATCGGGCAGGTGGAGGGCCATGTGGAAGCGCCTCAGGGCCAGAAGACCACAAAATATGAGCATGTCATCCCCCAGCTGGTGGCCGTGCAGGAAGACCCCGCCATCGAGGGCCTGCTGGTCCTGCTCAACACCGTGGGCGGGGATGTGGAGGCGGGGCTTGCGCTGGCGGAGCTCATCGCCAGCATCTCCAAGCCCAGTGCGGCGGTGGTGCTGGGCGGGGGCCACTCCATCGGCATCCCGCTGGCCGTCAGCGCCCAGCGAAGCTTCATCGTGCCTACCGCCACCATGACGGTCCACCCCGTCCGCCATTCCGGCATGATACTGGGCGTGCCGCAGACCATGCGCTGGTTCGAGCAGATGCAGGAGCGCATCACCGGCTTCGTGGCGTCCCACAGCGGCATCTCGGAGAAGCGTTATACTGAGCTGATGATGCGCACGGGCGAGCTGGTCATGGACGTGGGTACCGTGCTGGATGGCCGAAAAGCCGTGCGGGAAAAGCTCATCGACGAGCTGGGCGGGCTGTCGGACGCGCTGGCATGGCTCTACCGAGAAATCGAGGGGAAATAAATTGCCATTTGACTTTTCCCGTGGTACAATGAAAGAATCGAGTAGTATCGAAATTCTTCCATCGTCACCGACAGAGCCGCCCTGAGCGCGCCCTGCTTCATGATATAAAATAAGGAACGGGTTTTAGGAAACATGGCAAAGAGAAAACGCAAGACCTCCGGGCGCAGCACAGCCTCGCGCCGCAAGAACCGGACACAGGACCGGATGCCCGCGGGGCTCATCACCCTGTTTGCGGGGCTGGTGCTCATGGCGCTGGCTTTCGTGCCGGGCAGCTCGGCCTGGCGCACGATGCACGATGTCCTGTTCGGCGTGTTCGGCTGCGGAAGTTTCGTGCTGGGCGCAGCGCTGTGCTATCTGGCCATCCTCTACACCCGGGGCGAAGACCTTCTGCCCCATATCGCAAAGCTGGTGCTGGGGCTCATCTTCGCCAGCGGCACGGTCATCGTCTTTTCTGACATCCCCACCGACCAGACCGCCGCGCAGATGACTGCCGCCTGTTATCATAATGGTATGAGCGCATGGCTCTCGGGCGGTGCGCTGGGCGCTGTGCTGGGCGGGACGCTCCTGCTGCTCTGCGGCAGACCCGCCGCCAATCTGGTCATGGCGGCGCTGGCGGCCTGCGCCAGTCTGTACATTTTTGACGTTACGCCCGCCGAGTGCTGGCAGTGGCTCTGCAACGTGGGCGGCAGCGTCCACGAAAAGGGCCTTGCCGTCCACGAGCAGAATGCCGCCCGCCGGGCTGAGCGTCTGGCAGAACGCGCCGCTGAGGAGGCCGCGGCAGAGGAATATGAAGACTATGACGACGACCTGCCGGAAGACGAAGTGGGTGAAGGCGAGGACTACTACGGCGGCGAAGAGCCCGCCGCGCCCGCCTTCCATATCCAGCCTCCCGGCTGGCTGGCTGGCGTCTTCCACTGGGGCCATCAGGTGATGCAGGGCGGCGAACAGGCGGAGCCTGCCCCTGCGCCCGCACCGGAAGCGCAGACCCCGCCTCAGCCCGAGCCTGCCCCCGTACAGGTGGAAAAGTCCCGGCCTCGTGCGCCCTTTGATATTGATTTAGGCCCTGACCATACCACCGTCACCGAGGGCGGCAGTGAGCCTATCGAGCCCATCATCCTCGGCCCCGGCGGCACCTTCGGCATGGATCCGCTCCGCCGTGCGCCCATCCGCGCCACCGTGACGCCCATCGTCCCGGACGCTGTGGATACTGCCGCTGAGGACTTCTTCACGGCCCAGCCCGAGCCGACGGTGACGCCCACCGTTACGCCCGCTGCCCCGGCAGAAGAGCCGGAACAGCAGCCCGCGCCTGAGCCGCCGCTCTCCTTCGGCATCCCGCTCTATGATTTGACCCCGACTCCGGAACCGGCCCCGCAGCCGGTCAGCGCCGAGAATGCTGTGGCGTTCCGCTCTGAGCCGGATGAGGACGGCTGGATCAGCATCACCAGCGACCCGGTGGAAGAAAAAGACCTCAACACGCTGGTGGCAGCCGCCATGGAAAAGCCTGCTGTCTCCGAGGAGCAGGCCGCGAACGCCCCCGCCGAAGAGGCGGAGACGGAGGAGAGCTTCCAGTATCAGTACCCGTCCATCGAGCTGTTCGAGCGCGCCCCGGAGGAAAGCGACTCCGGCGCGGAAGACGAGCTGAAAGCCAACGCCCAGAAGCTGGTGGACACGCTGGAAAGTTTCGGCGTCCGCACCCGTGTGCTGGATATTTCCCGCGGCCCGTCGGTCACCCGGTATGAAGTCCAGCCCATGGCGGGCGTCAAGATAAGCCGCATCACTTCGCTGGCGGACGACATCGCCCTGAATCTGGCGGTGGCCGATGTCCGCATGGAGGCACCCATCCCCGGCAAGCCTGCCGTGGGCATCGAGGTGCCGAACCATAAGAAAACGCCGGTCTACATCCGCAGCGTCTTCGAGAGCCAGAGCTTTTTGCGGATGACCTCGCCGATGGGCATTGCGCTGGGCAAGGACATCGCCGGTGTGGCCCAGGTGGCCGACCTGTGCAAGATGCCCCATCTGCTCATCGCGGGCAGCACCGGCAGCGGTAAATCGGTCTGTGTCAACAGCATCATCATGAGCCTGCTGTTCCGCTCCAGCCCCGAGGACGTCAAGCTCCTGCTCATCGACCCCAAGGTCGTCGAGCTGGCTGAGTACAACGGCATCCCCCACCTGCTGATGCCCGTCGTCACCGAGCCCCGCAAGGCGGCCGGCGCACTGGGCGGCGCAGTGCAGGAGATGGAGCGCCGCTACCACCTCTTCGCGGAGAACAACGTCCGCGACATCAAGTCCTTCAATAAGCTGGCTGCAACGGACCCGAACCTCGAGAAGATGCCCTATATCGCCATCATCATCGACGAGCTGGCCGATTTGATGATGGTCGTCGGCAAGGATGTCGAAGACTCCATCTGCCGCATCGCCCAGAAGGCCCGCGCCGCCGGTATGCACCTCATCGTGGCGACCCAGCGCCCCAGCGTGGACGTCATCACCGGCCTCATCAAGGCCAACATCCCCAGCCGCATCGCCTTCGCCGTGTCCAGTCAGGTGGACAGCCGCACTATCCTCGACGGTGCCGGTGCCGAAAAGCTGCTGGGCATGGGCGATATGCTCTTCATGCCCGTGGGCGCACCCAAGCCCACCCGTATCCAGGGTACCTTCGTGCGGGATGAGGAAATCAGCCGTGTGTTGGACTTCATTAAGAAGAGCGCCACCGTCCAGTACGACGAGGCCATGATAGAGGCTATGGAAAAACACGCCATCCAGGACGGCAAAAAGGGCAGCAGTTCCGCCGACTCCGATGAGGAGGGCGGCAGTGACCCGATGCTCAAGCAGGCCGTGGAGGTGGTCATCGACGCCGGCCAGGCGTCCACCAGCCTGCTGCAGCGCCGCTGCAAGCTGGGTTATGCCCGCGCCGCCCGCATCATGGACGAGATGGAAGAAAAGGGCATCATCGGCCCCTACGAGGGCGCAAAGCCCCGCGCTGTCCTCATCAGCCGCCAGCAGTGGCTGGAAATGCAGATGAATCAGCCGGATGAATAACCTCTCAGTCAAAGCCGGACGGCTTTGCCAGCTCCCCTACCAGGGAAGCCACTGGCGTACCGGACAGGCTCACGCTGGATGAATAGAATTTTTGATTTCGGAAGCAATAGAGCCCTGCTGTATAGGGCAGGCATAATGAAAGAAAAAGGATAACTATGGAACATTACACCGAATTTCTCCCCATCAGCCGGGCCGACATGGAGGCCCGGGGATGGGACCAGCTGGACTTCGTGGTGGTGGGCGGCGACGCCTATGTGGATCACCCCAGCTTTGGCACCGCCATCATCAGCCGCCTGCTGGAAGCCGAGGGCTACAAGGTGGGCGTGCTGGCCCAGCCCCGCTACACCGACTGCGAGGACTTCAAGCGGTTCGGAAAGCCGAAGTACGGCTTCTTCATCGGCGGCGGCAATGTGGACAGCATGGTGAGTCACTATTCCGTCGCAAAGATCCCCCGCGCGGAGGACGAGTATTCGCCCGGCGGCAAGGGCGGCGCACGGCCCGACCGCAGCGCCACCGTCTACACCAGACTTGCCAAGCAGGCATACCCTGACCTGCCCGTCATTCTGGGCGGTCTGGAAGCATCGCTCCGCCGCTTTGCCCACTACGACTACTGGCTGGACACCGTCCTGCCCAGCATCGCCGAGGACTCTGGCGCGGACATCATCAGCTTCGGCATGGGTGAACACCAGACCGTGGAAATTGCCCGCCGTCTGGCGGCAGGGGAGCCGGTGGAGAGCATCACCGATGTGGACGGCACCTGCTACCTGACCGACTTCGACCACCTGCCCGAGCGGTATGTGGAATGCGCGGGCTTCAAGAAGGTCGCCTCCGATAAGGTGGCCTATGCGAAAGCCTGCCGCATCCAGATGGACAATCAGGACGTCGTCAGCGGCAATATCATCGTCCAGAAGCAGAGCGAGAAGTACCTCGTGCAGAACATCCCCGCAAAGCCCCTCGTCCGCTGGGAGCTGGATAAGGTCTACGCCCTGCCTTACACCCGCCGCTACCACCCCATCTACGAGGCCATGGGCGGTGTGCCTGCCATCCGCGAGGTGCAGTTCTCCATCATCCAGAACCGCGGCTGCTTTGGCGGCTGCAATTTCTGCGCCATCCAGCTGCATCAGGGCCGACGCGTCACCAGCCGCAGCGCCGACAGCATCGTGGCCGAAGCAGAGCGGATGACCCACGAGCCGGATTTCAAGGGCTACATCCACGACATCGGCGGCCCCACCGCCAATTTCCGTTTCCCATCCTGCCGCGAGCAGATGCTGCGGGGTATGTGCAACGGCGGCAAGCACTGCCTCGCCCCCACCACCTGTTCCCACATGATCGTGGACCACAGCGATTACCTGAAAATTCTCCGCCGCGTCCGGGAGCTGCCCGGCGTCAAGAAGGTGTTCATCCGCAGCGGCATCCGCTTCGATTACCTGATGGCCGACCCCGATGATACTTTCTTTAAGGAGCTGGTGGAGTACCATGTTTCCGGCCAGCTGAAAGTCGCGCCGGAGCACTGCGCCCCCAACACCCTCGCCTACATGGGCAAGCCGCCGATCGAGACCTTCAACAAGTTCAAGGATAAGTTCTACGAGCTGAGCAGGAAGGCAGGAAAAAAGCAGTACCTCGTGCCGTATCTCATGTCCAGCCACCCGGGCAGCACCCTCAAGGATGCCGTCTATCTGGCCGAATACCTCTACAAGAACCATATGCGCCCCGAGCAGGTGCAGGATTTTTATCCCACGCCCGGCACCGTGAGCACCTGTATGTTCTACACCGGCCTCGACCCCTACACTTTGAAGCCGGTGTTTGTGGAAAAGACCGCTGAGGGCAAGGCGCTTCAGCGCGCCCTGCTCCAGTATTATGAGCCCCGCAACGCCGAAAAGGTCATCAAGGCGCTGAAAATGACCCACCGCGAAGACCTCATCCCCCTGCTGGTTCCCGCTGAGGGCCGCATTGCGGTCCAGCGCTCGGCCCGCAAAGCCGAGGCCGCCGATGTGACTATCCATGGCGACGGCACCTACACCGTCCGGCCCAGAGGCAAGGGCGGCAAGCCGCAGAGCCGCTCCGCCGCCCCGGCAGGCCGTCAGCCCAGCCCCGGCGCACGTTTTGCGCCCCATTCGGCTCCTGTGCATAAACCGAAAAACAATCAACAGAAAGAGAATACATCGTGGAAAACTTCAAAAAAGAAAAAGTGACCGCTCAAACGCTCATGAGCCGCCTCGCTGCGCTGGCACTGGCCGCAGCTCTTGCGCTGGGCCTCGTGGGCTGTGACACCTCTTCCATCGTCCCGGGAGGCAGCGGCGACGTCATGCCGAACCCGGCAGTTTCTCAGACCGGAACAACGCCTTCCGACGGGCAGGACGACGCCTTCCAGATGCACTTCATCGACGTGGGGCAGGCGCTGAGCGTGCTGGTGGAGTGCGACGGACAGTTCATGCTCTACGACGGCGGAAATGTGGACGACGGCAGTCTGGTGGTCTCCTACCTGCAGAGTCAGGGTGTCGAGCAGCTGGAGTATGTCTTCTGCTCCCATGCTCACGAAGACCATGTGGGCGGTCTGGCCGCTGCGCTGGCCTATTTCCCGGCCTACCACGTTTACAGCCCCGTGACGGAAGCCTCTACCAAGTGCTTCAAGGATTTCGTCAAGTACACCCAGCAGCAGAACTTACAGGTCGAAGTACCTGCCGTAGGCACCCAATGGGCGCTGGGCAGCGCCACTGTGACCATGCTTGGCCCTGTGGCGCAGTACGATGACACCAACGATACCTCCATCGTCCTGCGCATCGACTACGGTGCGACGAGCTTTCTGCTCACCGGTGATATGGAGGCCGACGCCGAGCGCGATCTCGTGAACAGCGGCGCGAACCTCAAGGTGGATGTCTTACAGGTGGGCCACCACGGCTCCAGCACCTCCACCAGCTACGTCTTCCTGAACGCTGTCCTGCCCGAGATGGGTATCATCTCCTGCGGGGTCAACAACAAGTACGGCCACCCCCACGAGGAGACCCTGAGCATCCTGCGGGACGCCGGTGTGGACGTCTACCGCACCGACCTGCTGGGGACGATCACCGTTTCCAGTGACGGCCAGAACTACACGGTGGCAACGGAACACTTCGCCACCGACGCTGAGCTGAACCCCACCGACCCGGCAGCGTCCAGCACGGCCCAGCAGGCCTACATCGGCAACGTGAACAGCAAAAAGTTCCATCTGCCCAGCTGCGCCAACCTCCCGGCGGAGAAGAATCAGATTTTGTTCTCGAGCTATGATGAAGCTGTGGCCGCTGGCTACAGCCCCTGCTCGAGCTGCATCAAATAACAAAATAGACAAAAGGGAAGCCCCACCGTCGGATGGGGCTTCCCTTTTGTCATAATATCAGCGTCCGCGTCCGGCTCCGCCGCCGTGGCTGCTGCCGCCGCCCATGCCGCCGAAGCCGCCGCCGCGCCCGGCTCCGCCAAAACCGGAGCCGCCGCCCATACCGCCAAAGCCGCTTCCACCGAAGCCGCCGCCGCGGGGAGGACGAGGCCCACGGGGAGGACGAGGTCCGCGAGGGCCGCCATAGAAACCACCGCCGGGGCCGAAGTCATCGTAAGGGCCGCGGGGAGGGCGCGGGCCTCTGTGCCAACGCCGTGCGCCGAACCAGCCAAACGGCCCCCAGAACCAGCCGAAGGAGTGGCCGAGAGGGGTGATAAAGATAAAGAAAACTGCGATAAACAGGATGATATAAGCAAGCATGGAGAAAATGCCGCCGATAAAGTTTTCCCAGATGGAGTAGTGCTTCTGGGGCGGGATAGGCTCGACAGAGGGCCGGGTGGTCTGGGTGTCAGAGCCGTCGGAATAGATGGTTCCGCCGCTCAGAGTGACCCCGTACACCTCTGCGATGGTATTGGCCACATTGGTGGCGCAGGTGAGGACGGCTGCGTCGTACTTCTTGGCGGCGAAATCGTCCTCCATGGTCTGCACAAGGGTGCTTGCCTGATCGGCCAGCATGGTGCTGCGGAAGCCGTCACCGTAGGTCAGATAGTAGTCGCCGTCGGCGTACTGGTCCGACTGCATCACCAGCAGGATGAGTACGCCGTTGTTCTTGCTGGAACTGCCGATGCCCCAGGTGTTGAAGGCTTCAGTGGCGTAGTCCTCGGTGGTGGCGCTGCCGGTGTAGTCCACGGTCAGCACGCCGATCTGTGCGCCATCGCAGCTGGAAGAGAGCTGTGCGTTGAGGGTCTCGAGCTCCGAGGTGGTGCTGTCGCTCAGCACACCGGCGTCGTCCACCACGCATTGATCTTTCGGCAGGCTGGGCAGCTGGATGCTGGAGGCCGAAGCCGCCGGGGCCAGCGCCGTGATGCCGACGGTCACGACAAGAAGCAGTGCCGCAATGCGGCGGGAGAATGTTTTCATCGTCTTCATGCGAAAAGTTCCACCTCCTGTATGCCGAACAGTTTACCCAGCACGCTGGCCGGGAAGCCGCCGACGTCTTTCTGGTAGCTCTGGACTGCATCGTTATAATGCAGGTTGCTGATGATGGTCTGCGCACTGTTGAACTGGCTGTACTGCCCCTGCACTGCGCCCATCTTCATGGGGTCTGCGGCCTGCTCCTGCAATTTTGCGTAGAGCTGGCCGATGGCTGCGCCAAGCGTCTCGTTCGACTGGTAGAGCATATGCATCCTGCCGCCGGTGTAAACACTCAGAGAGTCCGGTGCGTGAATCTTGCCATCGGACTGCACCGCCCCGAGGCAGGCGGAAAAAGAGTCCAGCGCAGCCTGTGCCGTCTGCACTTCGGTGCTGTCTGCACCCAGTGTGTTGGACGCGGTAGTGATGATGTTGGCGGCCGTGTTGAGCCGTGTGGTCAACTCCTCATTCAGGGTATAGCCGCTGTCTGCGGCCACGCCAGTGGTGAACCCGTTCTTCACCGTGTCGTACTTTGCCCGGAGCTTCGCCCCGCCAAAGCCGACAAAGCACCCCAGCATCACCACGATGCAAAGCGCCACGGCCACGGCCTGCTTGCTCAGCGCGGCAGGCAGGGCCTTTTCGAGGCTTGCCAGCTTCTGCTGGAAGGGCGTCAGCCGCACTTCCTCCTCGGCGGGCGCTGCGGCGCGATAGCTGGAAGCGTCAAAGCCGCCGGTGGGTTGATTCTGTTGTCTGGAAAAATCTGCGTTTGCCATTTCAGCTCCGGATCTCCATCATCTTCTGTTTCAGCTCGTCTTCGATGCGGGTGAGCTCCTGCTCGGCAGCGGCACGCTTTGCGCGGCCCTCGCTCTGGATCTTGTTCAGCTCGTCCAGCGTCTCGATAAGGCTCTTGTTGGTCTGCTGCAGGGTCTCGATGTCCACGACACCGCGCTGAGACTCCTTGGCCGTCTCGATGGTACCCATCTTGAGGGCGTCGGCGTTCTTTTTCAGCAGCTCGTTGGTCATGTCGGTGACGGCACGTTCGGCCTGCATGGCCTGCTGGCTGTGGGCCAGACCCAGTGCCAGCACCATCTGGTTCTTCCACAGGGGGATGGTGTTGACGATGGTGGACTGTATCTTCTCGGCCATCATGGAGTTATTGTTCTGCAAAAGCCGGATCTGAGGACCCATCTGCAGGCTGATGGTGCGGGTCAGCTCAAGGTCGTAGAGCTTTTTCTCAAAGCGCTCGCACTGGTCGGCCAGATCGCGTGCGGCCTGTGCGTCCTCAGGCAGGCCGGAAGCCTTTGCCTTGTCCATCGCCTGCTGCAGCTCGTGGGCGCGGAAGTCGGCCAGCTTCTTCTTGCCCGCGAGGATATACATGCTCAGCTCTTTGAAATAGGCCATGTTCAGCTCGTACATCTTGTCCAGCATCGCAATATCCTTGAGCAGCTGCACCTGATGCTTTTCGAGGGCGGACTGGATGGTCTCGACGTTCGTTTCCGCTTTGCTGTACTTGGTCTTCATGTTGTCGAGCTGGTTGCCCTTTTTCTTGAAGAAGCCGAGGATGCCCTTTTCCTCTTCGGCGGCGTCAAAGTTCTTCAGCTCCCCGATAAGGTCGGTGATCATGCCGCCCACCTCGCCAAGGTCTTTGGTGGACACTTTGGAAAGTGCCGCCTCGGAGAAGTCACCGATCTTCTTCTGGCAGGCGGAGCCGTACTGCAGCACCTGCTGGCTGTTGGTGATGTCGATCTTCTGAGCGAAGGCGTCCACCATCGCCTGCTCCTCGGGGCTGAGCTTGACCTGTTCGGCCTCGGGGGCCGCAGCGGGTTCGGGCTGCTTTTCCTCGGCGGCAGGTGCTTCCACCGGGTCGAGGGTCAGGGTGGGAACAGCGGGTGCGTCTAAGTCAAAATTGAACGTATTATCAGCCATGAGAGATTCCTTCCTTTCCAAATCAGACGTTTAGCCTAAGCCTTGTCCTTTGAGCATATTCTGCAATACCGTCAGATCCGCCGAGAGGTCCATGCTTTCAGCGGCATACAGTGCATCCAGCTGGTTTTCGAATGCAGTGGCGATGGAAGCCGCGTTCCGCTCCACCTCTGCCCGAATCGAAGCGGCATTTTCGCCCCGCACGCCCTGGCGGGCGAGTTTTGCGTACTGCTCCAGCACGTTCACCGCGTCGGGCAGATAGTAGTTCGCAAAGCGGCGTACCTGCTTTGCCTTGGCGGGACTGGCCTCCACCGTCTCCATGATGGAGCGGCCTGCCTTTTCCATCCGGGTCATGGCGGCGGAAAGCTCCGGGTCGGGCAGGGCCTCGTTCAGCGCGTGGAGGGCATCCAGCTTCTGCTGGATGTCGGCCAGCATCTCGTCCACATCGCCGCTGCCGGTGTGGAAAGGCACTTCATGCTCCACTACCCGGGGCGGGCAGACCTTCTTTGCCACGCCGAACATCACGGCTGCGCCGCCCAGCGCTAGCAGCAGCGCCCACAGCTTATATGCTGGCAGCGCCGCGCACAGCACCGCGAACACCAGCGCCGCCGCATACCACGGCAGGACGCTGGGCTTTTGGGTGCGGATAACTTTGCTCATGCATTTTCTCCTTTCCCGAAGGGGCGCACCGCCCCTTGTACTCTTCCATAATAAATCCTTTTATCCACAAAACGCAAGTGTTTCATGAATAATTTACAGGTTGGAAACGGTTATATAATCTTTGAGGGCCTCGCCCCAGACCTCGCGCAGGGTTTCGGGGCGGCAGGCGGCGTTGGCGGGGCTGGTGCTGGGCAGCTTGACCGCCGGGATGCCGGAGACCGGCAGCAGATATTTGGTATAAATGCGGTGGGCGGTGGCCCCGTTGCAGAACACTGCCTCAATGGGCGCTTTTGCCAAAAGAGATGCAATGTCGTTCGGCACCACGTCCCGGATGGAGGCGTCCGACGCGCCGGTGATGGTGCAGCTTTCCAGCGTGTCCCACAGGGCGAGGCCATGGCGGAGGATGATGCCTTTTTTGGCCTCGATGTCCTCCCGGGCGGGGACAGGCTCGCCGGTGAGGGCTGCCATCATGGGCCAGAAACGGTTCTGCGGGTGGCCGTAGTAGAAGGCCATCTCCCGGCTTTTGGGGCTGGGCCATGTGCCGAGGATGAGGGCGCGGCTGTTTTCAGAGTAAACGGGTGCGAAGCTCATCGTTCCATCGTCTCCCATGCAGAGCCGAAGCTGCGGTCGGAGGGCTCCGCCTTCGGGCCGTCGAACCACAGCTCTTCAATAAGGGCAGCAAGTCCGTCTTCCCGCACATCGCCGATGACGCGGTCAGCGGCGGCTTTGGCTTCGTCGGTGCCGTTGGACATGCAGCAGCCGAGGCCGGCTGCTTTCAGCATCCCGACATCGTTGGCGGAGTCGCCTGCCGCCACGGCCTCGGCGAGGGAGAGGCCCATCTTTTCGCAAAGGTCTGCGAGGCCAGCGCCCTTGTCGATCCCGCCCCGCACGATGTCATAGAAGTGGGAGCCGTCGGGCAGCTGGCCGCCCACCTGCATGAAGTGAAGGCCGAGGTGGTCGTACTTTTCGTTGAACCGCTCCAGCGCCCCCTCGGGGAAGATGCAGAACGCCGCGTGAGGCATATCGATGAGATGGCGGTCCTGGTCTTCGCCGTCCACGCAGTCCAGACCGACGCTGTTCATCTGATCGTAGTACTTGTGGAGGATGTCATACTCGCAGTAAGCGTAGTATGCATCCTTGAAGTCAAATTGCAGGGGGTAGTTGTAGTCCTCACAGAAATCCACCAGCGCGTACATCTCTTCGTTGGTCATGGGGTGCTCTGCCACGATGGCACCGTTCTTGTCCACGACGCAGGCACCGTTGCAGGTGATGGCATAGTCGAACCGGATGCCTCCCAGCTGGCCTTTCCGGTTGATGGCTGACCAGGCCCGGCCTGTGCTGAGCACGAATTTTCCCCCGGCGGCCTGAAGCTTCTTCACGGCCTTGACCATGGCCGGACGGGGCTGGTTTTCCCCGAAGGGGACGAGGGTGTTGTCGTAATCGCTTGCGAGAATTTTATATTGCATGGTGTTCTCCTTATATCTATATATAAGTTGAGTATATCACAAAATGGAGGCTTTGTCTCCAAAATAAAAAGCACCTGCACGCTTCTCCGAAGAAAAGGTGCAGGTGCTTTGCAAATACTCAGGCGATAAATGCTACCACGATTTGGATGCCCACGCCCACAGCGGCGCCGCAGGCCCAGGTCAGGCCGGTGATGAAGAGGTTCTGCTTCCAGGAGGGATTCACCCGCCACAGCACGGCGAGACCCACGCCCGCGCCGGTGCAGAGACCGGCCACGAGGCTCGAAAAGCGGAGTGCGCCCTCGACGTAGAGCTGGGTCATCAGGACGCTGGCGGCACAGTTGGGGACAAGGCCCACCAGTGCGGCCACCACCGGCTGGAAGAAGCCCATCCGGCCCAGCACCGAGGCGAAGACATCCTCGCCGACGCCCTCGACGATGAGGCCGAACACGAGGCTGAACACGAAGATAAAGACAAAAATCTCGAGGGTGTGGCGGAGCGCGGCCTTCCAGATGGGCTGGGGGTGGCCCTCTTCGTCGCTGTGTTCCTCGTGGCAGTCCACCTCGTCGGCGTGACCGGTGTAGCCGCCGCGCAGGCTGCGGGGCAGGGCCTTGCGGAGGACGAAATCCAGCAGAAAGCCCACGAAGACAGCGTACACGACTTTGATGACCATCAGCAGGATCAGCTTATCCCAGTAGGCGGGCATGGACACCAGCAGGGGGATAGCTTCGTCGCTGGTGGCGAGATAGACGGCCATCAGCGTACCCAGCGTGATGACGCGGGAGGCGTAGAAGTTGGAGGCGATAGCCGAGAAGCCGCACTGCGGCACACAGCCCAGCACCGCGCCCGGCACCGCACCCCAGCGGCCGCCGCCCGCCAGCAGGGTCTCGATGCGCTCACCGTGGCGGGTCTCGACATAT
>OLGH01001926.1_pt1 | contig 17960 bp, 14 predicted proteins | sample 1604851 | NCBI WGS metagenome assembly OLGH01 (sample SAMEA3888894, study PRJEB22519) | human gut metagenome | biome: human gut; feature: human-associated habitat; material: faeces | place: Denmark | collected 2010 | reverse complement strand
GAGAGATATGTTTATATTTCTTCTATCATTGGTCAGTGTGTGACTAAGGCAAGAAAAGATAAGCTTTCCACATCTGATAAGATCGACCGTATTGTTACCAACAGATGGCTGGCACTGCCGATCTTTGCAGTTGTAATGTTTATCGTATATTATGTATCTGTAACTACAGTTGGTGCTTTCGTAACTGACTGGACAAACGATGTTCTGTTTGGTGAGATCATTCCTCCGGCAATTGAATCAGGGCTGAATGCGATTGGCTGTGCAGCATGGTTACAGGGACTGATCCTTGACGGTATTGTAGCCGGTGTGGGAGCTGTTCTCGGTTTCGTACCTCAGATGCTTGTACTGTTTGCATTCCTTGCATTCCTTGAGTCCTGTGGTTACATGGCTCGTGTAGCATTCATCATGGACAGAATTTTCCGTAAATTCGGTCTTTCAGGTAAATCCTTCATTCCAATGCTTATCGGCAGTGGATGCGGTGTTCCAGGTGTTATGGCTTCCCGTACGATCGAGAATGACCGTGACAGAAAGATGACAATCATGACAACTACATTCGTTCCCTGCGGAGCTAAACTTCCGATCATTGCCATGATCGCAGGTGCATTCTTCGGAAACAGCGGATGGGTTGCAACAAGTTGTTACTTTGTCGGTATTGCAGCAATTATCTGCTCCGGTATCATCTTAAAGAAAACAAAAATGTTTGCCGGTGATCCGGCTCCGTTCGTTATGGAGCTTCCTGCATACCACTGGCCAACAGTCAGCAATATCTTAAGAAGTATGTGGGAAAGAGGCTGGTCCTTCATTAAGAAAGCCGGAACAATCATCCTTCTTTCAACAATCATTCTGTGGTTCTTAATGAGCTTCGGATGGGAAGGCGGAAGCTTCGGTATGGTTGAAGAACTTAACGAGAGTATCCTTTCTAAGATCGGTACAGCAATCGCATGGATCTTTGCACCTCTTGGCTGGACAAAAGCCGGCGAAGGATGGAAGATGGCAGTTGCAGCTGTTACAGGTCTGATCGCAAAAGAGAATGTAGTAGCTACATTTGGTATGCTTTATGGATTCGCAGAAGTTGCAGAAGACGGTGCTGAGATCTGGGGTAACCTGGCAGCAGCCATGACACCGATCGCAGCTTACGGCTTCCTGGTATTCAACCTTCTTTGTGCTCCTTGCTTCGCAGCTATGGGTGCGATCAAGAGAGAGATGAACAATACAAAATGGTTTTTATTTGCAATCGGATATCAGTGTGGACTTGCATATCTTGTGTCTCTGTGTATCTATCAGATCGGTACACTGGTTACAGGCGGCGGTTTCGGTATCTGGACAGTGGTTGCATTCGCAATTATCATCGGATTTTTATATCTGCTGTTCAGACCTTATAAGGAAAGCGGCAGCCTTAATGTAAAGGTAAAGGGTATGGCAAAAGCCAGATAAAACAGTAATAAGATCAGAGCCTGCGTCCCATCTGGTGGTGCGGGTTCTGATAAACAGAATTGCAACTGTTTCATACCTTTTTCATCGCGGAGCGTGTTACTGAGAACGAAGTGAACAGTAACGTATCTTCACAGTTAGTGGACTGCTGATTATCAGATTGCAGTATAGTGATTATATGTGTATGATAATGATATAAAGCAGGAGGTGTCATTTATGGGAACATTGATTGTAGGAGCAATTTTGATTTTAATTGTCGGACTGATCATAAGAGGAATCGTCAGAGACAAAAAAAGCGGCAAGTCATCATGTGGCGGAGACTGCAGCCACTGCAGAGGGTGCCATTGAGAATCAGGCATATTACTGAAACCTGATGCCAAACAGCAGCCATATGTCAGGAAACAGAAATTAACAAGCGGAAGGATGATGTGATTTTGGGAGCAGCAGCATTACAGAGACAGGAAAATTGTAAAGAGCCCAATTACCAGAGAACCCGAATGCAGAAAGATGTTGTAATCCAGGAATTAAAGAAGCGAGGATGCAGGATTACCAAACAGAGAAGAATGCTGTTGGAAGTCATTCTTGAAAATGAGTGTTCCTGCTGTAAAGAAATCTATTACAATGCATCCCGCCTGGATCCGGGCATCGGATCAGCTACGGTTTACCGTATGGTAAATCTTTTGGAAGAAATTGGTGCGATCAGCAGAAGAAATATGTATAAAATCGTGAGAAATCCGGATTGTAAAGATGAAAGTGTATGCACCATTGAGCTAGATGATAATACAGTCCAGAAATTATCAAAAGACAGTTTTAACAATGTAGTTCTGACAGGACTGAAGGCCTGTGGATACATTGACAAACAGGAAATTGAGCGGATGTTCGTAAATTCCTGTGATTTTAAACATTGAAAACAAGTAAAAATTTAAATAGAGAACGAACTGATGACCGCCGGGAAATACTGAAGAGTATAATTTCCGGTGGCTTTCTTATATTTCTTCAGTTTTTTACGCTCTTTTGGCAATACGGTTTCCGGTAACCATCTTAACATGTCTGAAATGAGAACATTTCTCAATAAGAAAAAAAAAGTAGAAATACAGAAACTTTGGCTGTATAATACATGAAATATAAATAAGCTGATGTCGCAATAATGCGTTTGCCCATCATATTTATCTGAAAACAGTTCATAACTGTTCAGCACCGAAAGGATGCTGAGTGGTTACAATAAATTAAAAATCACAACAGGAGGATACATCAATGATTAAATTTGACGGTAAAAAAACAGGAATCTTTGCAGCAGGAGTAGCTTTCGGTACAGCAGGTATCAAGATTCTTACAAGTAAAGATGCAAAGAAATTATACACAAACTGCACAGCAGCCGTTTTACGTGCAAAGGCATGTGTAATGAAAACAGCTTCCGCAATTCAGGAGAATGCTGAGGATATTTATGCAGAAGCACAGCAGATCAACGAAGACAGAGCAGCAGCTGAGGAAGTGGTAGAAGATACAGCTGACGAAGCAGCAGAAGAAACAGAAGAGACAACAGATTTCAAAGAAGAGACAGAAGAAACAGAAGAAGGCAGCGAGGAATAATGAAATTTGCTATTAAGCATGAAATAAAAGGACGAATTCGTATCCACCTTGCGCAGAAACACATGACCTACAGACAGGCGGATATTCTGCAGTGTTATCTGGAGAAAGAGGCAAATATCAGCAAGGCATCGGTTTATGTAAGAACTCAGGATGTCGCTGTTGTCTATACCGGCAGCAGAGATGGGCTGATTCGTTTACTGAGCAGATTTTCCTATGAAACTGCTCAGGTATCTGAATCAGCACTTGAGAATTCCGGACGTGAATTAAACGAAACCTATAAAGAAAAACTGATCAACTCTGTAGTAATGCGTACATTAAATAAAATGTTTCTGCCATACCCGGTACGTGTAGCGATCACTACAGTGAAATCAGTGAAATACATTTATCATGGTGTACGTACTTTGATGAAGGGAAAACTGGAGGTACCTGTTCTGGATGCAGCAGCAATCGGTGTATCTATGCTCCGCGGTGACTTCAATACTGCAGGTTCCACCATGTTCCTGCTTGGAATCGGTGAGATCCTTGAGGAATGGACACATAAGAAATCCGTCAATGACCTTGCAAGAAGCATGTCTATCAATGCAGAGAAAGTATGGTTTGTAAATGAAGACGGACAGGAGGTTCTTATATCTGCTTCTTCTGTTAAAGCAGGTGATCTGATACGCGTACATATGGGTAATGTGATTCCGTTTGACGGAGATGTTGCAGCAGGAGAAGCAATGGTCAACCAGACTTCTCTGACAGGTGAATCTGCGCCTGTACGTAAAGCAGAAGGCAGCTTTGCCTATGCAGGAACTGTTCTGGAAGAGGGCGAACTCACTGTTAAGGTTAAAGAAGCAGCAGGTTCCAGCCGCTATGAGAAGATCGTCAACATGATCGAGGATTCTGAGAAGCTGAAATCCTCTGTGGAAAGTAATGCAGAACATCTTGCAGACAGACTTGTGCCATACACTCTTGCAGGTACAGGGATAACTTATCTGCTTACCAGAAACATGACGAAAACCCTTGCGGTACTTATGGTAGATTTCTCCTGCGCACTGAAGCTTGCCATGCCTGTTTCCGTATTATCTGCTATACGTGAGGCAAGTACTCACAGTATTACTGTAAAGGGCGGTAAATATATGGAAGCAATGGCTGATGCCACGACTATTGTATTTGACAAGACAGGTACACTTACAAAAGCAAAGCCTGTAGTTTCAGATGTGGTATCTTTCAGTGAAGAGCTGAGTTCAGATGAGCTTCTGCGTATTGCAGCATGTATGGAGGAACATTTCCCTCATTCCATGGCAAGAGCAGTTGTCAATGCAGCCAAAGAGAAACATCTTGTTCATGAGGAAATGCATTCAAAAGTAGAATATATCGTAGCTCATGGTATTTCTACAACTATTGAAGGCAAAAAGGCAGTGATCGGAAGCTGGCATTTCGTAATGGAAGATGAAAAGTGTGTAATTCCGGAAGGAATGGAAGACAGATTTGAACACCTGCCATTAGAATGTTCTCACCTGTATCTTGCAATCGAAGGAAAACTTGCAGCAGTTATCTGTGTAGAGGATCCGCTTCGTGAAGAGGCTGCAGATGCAGTACGTGAATTAAAAGAAGCCGGCATTACAAAAGTCGTAATGATGACTGGTGACAGTGAACGTACAGCAGCAGCTATTGCGAAACGTGTAGGCGTAGATGAATATTACTCCGAAGTTCTGCCGGAAGATAAGGCATCTTTTGTAGAGAAAGAAAAAGAACTGGGGCATAAAGTTATTATGATCGGTGATGGGATCAATGATTCTCTGGCACTTTCTTCTGCAAGTGTGGGAATTGCTATCAGTGATGGCGCAGCTATTGCACGTGAAATCGCAGATGTTACAATTTCTGCAGATAATCTCCATGAGATTGTTACGTTAAAGAGACTGAGTACAGCGCTGATGAAGCGTATCCACAATAATTACAGAACTATTATCGGTATAAACGGCGGTCTGATCGCACTTGGAGTTACAGGTATCATTATGCCTACAACATCTGCACTGCTTCATAACATGTCAACACTGACTATCAGTTTAAGAAGTATGAGAAATCTTCTTCCAAAAGAAGAGGAAGCATAAAGATAACCATAAAAACCATATCCGGGATTTCATGATAAAGCAACAGATGCTTAGTCTCTGAAAATCCGGGATATGGTTTTTATTATGTTTTTATTTATAGCAATCCTCTAAAATAATGCATCTTAATCCAGCCCATCAGAGTGTGAAATCCTGCGTCAGATATCTTTGCCGTGCGTCAGCACGCCTGCAGATATCTTCCTTGTCTTTCGCACGCTGCTGAACTGTCTTAAATGCATTATTTACGAGGATTGCTATAATTTTCATGCGTGCCTGCAATAGACTTCTTAATGGCAGAAAAACTCTCTGCGCTGATCGCATGCTCCATCTTACAGGCATCCTCGGCTGCAACCTTCGGGTCAACTCCGATAGAAGTCAGCCATCCGGTCAGAAAGGTATGTCTTTCATAAATCTTATCTGCAATTTCCTGCCCGGTTTCCGTCAGATTGATAAATCCATTTTCATCAATCGTAATGTAATTACTGGCTTTCAAATTCTTCATTGCAACACTGACACTCGGTTTTGAAAAAGACAGTTCATGCGCAATGTCGATAGAGCGGACATTACCGTTTCTTTTTTTGATCATAAGGATCGCTTCGAGATAATCTTCTCCTGATTCATGTATCGCCATATTGATACTCCCTCCTTTTTTTCTTTCCGATATTGCTGCTGTGAACTGCTGTACGCAAACAGTACAGGCAGTTATGTTCTGTCAAAGAGTATCATATTTCTTTTTATGATTTTGATACCTGCCGGATAATAATATCCTGTTTTTTAAAACATTAAAGCAACACGTTAAACTATAATAACATGGATTATAACATAACTTTTTATTTCCGTAAAGAAATCTCCTCAAAACTATTGACAGAAGAGAAAATAATGCTATAATAAAATCAAACAAATGAACAAGTGCTCATATGTTAATATAAAAGAGATGAGCGGAAAGGGAAAATATTATGAAGAAAACTTATAAAATCGATGTAGACTGTGCAAATTGTGCTAATAAAATGGAGGAAGCTACCAGGAATACAGCCGGCGTTAAAGATGCAACAGTTAACTTCATGATGCTGAAGATGATCGTTGAATTCGAAGACGGACAGGATCCAAAAGCAGTTATGAAAGACGTATTAAAGAACTGCAAGAAGGTAGAAGACGACTGTGAGATCTATCTTTAATTCTGAGTTATCCGGAGAATGGACTGTTGCATAAAACGTATCCCGGCACTGAGCTTTTCGCCGGAAAGTTTTTTGCAGCGGTCCTGCTTTTATAAGAAGAGAGAGGTATTGATATGAACAAGAAGCAGAAGAAAATGCTGATCAGAATTATCATAGCAGCAGTGCTGATCGTGGTCTTTTCCTTACTGCCGGCAGAGGGATACCTGAGATTTGTTCTTTTTATGATCCCATATCTGGTCATCGGCTATGATATCCTGAAGAAAGCATTTAAGGGTATTTTAAATAAACAGGTGTTTGACGAGAACTTTCTGATGGCTGTAGCCACAGTAGGTGCAATTCTCCTTGGCGATTATTCCGAGGGTGTTGCAGTTATGCTTTTCTACCAGATTGGAGAACTTTTCCAGAGCTATGCAGTGGGAAAGAGCAGACGAAACATCAGTGAACTGATGGATATCCGTCCTGATTATGCGAACATAGAGAAAGACGGAACACTGGAACAGGTTGATCCTGATGAAGTTGAGATCGGAACCATTATTGTTGTTCAGCCGGGTGAAAAAGTACCGATCGATGGAGTGATCACCGAGGGAACTTCTACATTAAATACAAGTGCACTGACAGGTGAGAGTCTTCCGCGTGATGCAAAAGCAGGCGATGAAGTGATCAGTGGATGTATCAATATGACAGGTCTGCTGAAAATCCGTACAACTAAGGAATTCGGTGAATCTACAGTATCCAAGATCCTTGAACTGGTAGAGAATTCCAGCTCCAGAAAGTCAAAATCTGAAAACTTTATTTCCAAATTTGCGAAATACTATACACCTGCAGTATGTTACGGAGCCCTTGCTCTTGCATTTATCCCGCCGATCGTACTTCTTATTATGGGAAAATCTGCCATGTGGGGAGACTGGATCTACAGAGCTCTTACCTTCCTTGTAATCAGCTGTCCATGTGCGCTGGTCATCAGCATCCCGTTAAGTTTCTTCGCAGGAATCGGTGGAGCCAGCAATCAGGGCATTCTGGTCAAGGGTTCCAACTATCTGGAAACACTGGCTCAGACAAAATATGTTGTATTTGACAAAACAGGTACTATGACTCAGGGTGTCTTCGAAGTAAGTGGTATTCATCACAATGAAATGCCTGATGAGAAATTGTTAGAATATGCAGCACTTGCCGAGTGTTCTTCCTCCCATCCGATCAGCAAGAGCCTGCAGAAAGCATACGGAAAACCAATCGACAGAAATCGTGTTACTGATATTGAAGAAATCAGTGGTAATGGTGTGATTGCCAAAGTTGACGGCATATCTGTAGCTGCCGGTAATACCAAATTAATGAACAGACTTGGCATTGCTTATCAGGATTGCCATCATGTAGGAACTGTTGTGCATATGGCCATTGACGGCAAATATGCAGGACATATCCTGATATCCGATATCATCAAACCTCATGCAAAAGAGGCAATCGCTGAACTGAAGAAAGCCGGAATCAGCAAGACCGTTATGCTGACAGGCGACTCAAAACGTGTTGCAGATCAGGTTGCCGGGGAACTGGGAATTCAGGAAGTATACAGCGAACTTTTACCTGCTGACAAAGTTTCCAGGGTAGAAGAACTTCTTAATCAGAAGTCTGAAAAGGCTAAACTTGCGTTTGTAGGTGACGGTATCAATGATGCCCCTGTATTATCCAGAGCCGATATTGGTATTGCGATGGGAGCGCTTGGTTCAGATGCAGCAATCGAAGCAGCAGATATCGTTCTGATGGATGATGATCCTCTGAAGATTTCCAAAGCGATCAAAATTGCACGTAAATGTATCCGTATTGTATATGAAAATATTTATTTTGCAATCGGCATTAAAATTCTCTGCCTGATCCTTGGAGCTTTAGGTATTGCAAACATGTGGGTGGCCATTTTTGCAGATGTAGGTGTTATGATCCTGGCAGTATTAAACGCGATCCGTACATTATTTGTAAAGAATTTATAAGAAACAGGCAAATCAGCAGAAACCTTTTGTGATAAGCCGGAAAGGTAACAGGTAAGAAAATGGAAGTATGCAAAGAAGAATTATGTGAGAGTAATGAAATACATGAAGATCTGCTTAAAATTGTAGATGAAACCCTGCCGGAAGAAACAGAGCTTTATGATCTGGCCGAATTATTCAAGGTTTTCGGAGACTCTACCAGAATACGCATTTTGTTTGTTTTGTTTGAGGCAGAGGTATGTGTCTGCGATCTCGCTAAAGCATTGAATATGACTCAGTCTGCGATTTCTCATCAGCTTCGTATTCTGAAACAGAATAAACTGGTAAAGAGCCGCAGAGAGGGAAAATCTATTTTCTATTCTCTGGCAGATGATCATGTCCGCACGATCATCAACCAGGGACGGGAACATATAGAAGAAGATTGAAAAAAGCATCAGTTATCTGAAAGATTATAAATTCAGATAACTGATGCTTTTAAAGTTATAGATGAACTCTTTTCAAAATCTCGTTAGTAAGTCCGCCGATTACCACCCCGGCAGCAACACCTGCCACCAGAAGTGCCGGTGCGTATACAAACACACTTGCATTTTGTACGATCAGCATGGCAATGATCAACTGACCGATATTATGGGAAACACCTCCTGCAACGCTGACACCGATTAGACTGAAAGATGTTTTTTTCAGCATAAGTGTCATAACTGTCATACTAAGCGCAGCGCCTGCCAGGCTGTACAAGATACTGAACAGATTTCCGAACATAAATCCGATCACCAGAATGCGGACAACAGAAACCAGAGCAGCCTCCCTAAATGAATATTTCTTCAAAATAAAAAGTACTCCCAGATTGGCAAGTCCAAGTTTAATCCCCGGAATCCCCGCAAAAACCGGCACCAGTGATTCCACATATCCCAAAATAATCGCCACAGCTGAAAAAAGCCCAAGGCAGGCTGTTTTTTGCTTCATAAATCTATTTTCTCCTCTCAAAAAATCCAAAATGGAATTCTCAGAATTCTTCAGACATTTTAACATAGAAAAAATATTCCCGCAACCACAAGTTAGATGTAACTAATACTGATTTTTACTGAAAGCATTTATTGAGAAAAAATGACGAATATCCCCGGTAAAAAAGTGTGGATTTTTTCAGACAGACATGTTACTATTTCATAAGTTAGTAGTGACTAATTCACATGATTACTGCTGACAGCCTACCTATAGCAATCCTATATGAATATCTTTGGCAGAAGTCACTCCCTTTTGGTAAAAGTAAAATCCCTTTGGTTAATAAGTTGATTAACCCTCTGGTAAGAGTGATTCCGCAAAAAAATTTTAGAAGAGGAGAAAACCATGACAAACAAAAAACTTATGAAAAAAATAGCACCTGTTGTAATGAGTGCCGCAGTTGCTATGACCAGCATGCCATATGCAGTTCTGGCATCTGATTTTACAGACAGTGAGGTAATTACAGACAGCACAGATTTCTCTGTTTCCGAAGAGTTTGCCGCCGAGGATGCGCAGGAAGAATTTACCACCGAAGATGTCCAGGATGCTTTTGCTGCTGAAGCACGGCAGGGTGAAGCTTATGTGCTTATGAATATTCCATATGATGATTTCTACAAGGCAGAACTGAAAAATAATGATGTAAAAGTTGATGCCTTTACATCTGCAACTCTTAATAAATCAAGAACAGCAGGTATGATGAACGGAAATTCCGCTTATCACGTAGACCCCAATGGAACCGATGTAACAGGTGTTACTTTCCCTGTAAAGGTCAGTGATCTTTCCCTTCTGAAAGACCAGAAGCAGGTCACAGATTCCGACTCTGTAACGATCACAGTGACAAACAGAGGACAGACAAGCAGCAACACCTATACAGGAAAAGATTCCCTGATTGAAAATGCTTCTTACTCTTATTATATTTTAAGTGAAACACCGTCTTATTACAAAGAACTTACTGTAAATGCAGATGGCAGCTATTCTTTCTCAGCAATGAAAGGTGCCCAGACAAAGAACGTTACTATTGATGCTACATTAAAAACGGAAACAAATTACGGTGATTATGAGCTTGATCTTAACAATGAGGCTTTTGCAGCAGTAATTGATACAAATACAGATAAAATCTATGGTGTAACCGTAAATACTACAGACGGAACCAACTATGGCCTGCGTCATCTGGAGAATATCTGGCGTGGAAGTATGCTTTCCTGGGGAACCGGATATACAACAGAAGTTCACGGATGCCCTGTTTCTTCTGCACATTATAAATCAATCATGGGAAAAACAATTGACAGCGTTACTTATTACACAGATAAGGGTATGATCATTTTTGATGTCCCTGATGTAAAGGTGCAGACAACTACAGGAATCAAGGCAACAGTGGCAGATATTATGAATACAGACTCATCTGCAGCAGTTACCTTTGACCAGGCTCTGCCGGCAGACTTCAAGGCACAGTATACTGTAGACGGAACAGCGGTTTCCTGCACAGACGGAAAACTTGCAGTTGGAGCTCTTGCATTGGGAACACATAAGGTTGAAATTGCAGATGCCAGCGGAAAATATGCAGCCATTGTAACTGAATTTACAGTAAATACAGACAAAATGCCGGCTTCTTATGACAGTAACGAGACAAAACTGGTTGCAGCAAAAGGCGCTACAGCAGAAGAGTTCTCTGCATACATTAAGAGCATCAGCAAAGTAAAAGTTGATGATACAGAATATGCTGCAACAGGAAGAGGAAGCAAGGTCATTGTAAAAGAAGATGGAACTCTTGATCTCACAGATATTCAGGTAACAGATGCAACTGTATTTGAAATAACTGCTGTAGGATATAAGAATAATCTTACTTTTACTTACAAAGAAGCAGAAAATACATTTGAATTAAATACTTCTTCCAAGACTCTTTATACAAAAGGCAGCACAAAAACCACTCTCAAAGTTACAACAAACCTTACAGATAAAATCACATGGAAATCCAGCAATACAAAAGTGGCTTCTGTAAACAGCAAAGGTGTTGTAACTGCTAAGGCAAAAGGAACAGCAGTGATCACAGCATCCTGCGGAGAATACCAAGTAACCTGCAAGATAACAGTTAAAAATCCATCCCTGAAACTTAGCAAATCTTCAGCAACTGTAAAAGTTGGAAAAACAACAAAAATTTCTGCAAAGGCAACTCCATCAGGAAAGGTTACTTACAAGTCAAGCAACAGCAAGATTGCAACAGTAAGCTCCAAAGGCGTTGTAAAAGGAAAGAAAAAAGGTACTGCCAAAATCACAGTAACCTGCAATGGTGTTAAGAAGGTATTTACAGTAAAAGTAAAATAAACGATAACAGGTAAATAATTCACACAATAAATGACCTCGGATTTTGTTCCGGGGTCATCTTAATGAGAAAAAAACAACATTAGCAGAATCTGTTATATATAGATTTTTATATACTAAAATGATACACTTTTAAAGTTAGTTATGATTAAGTTTTGCTTCATTTAAAAACAGATATCATATCCGGCAAAAATAAAATGAAGGAGAGGAAACAACGTGAATAATCAAAACTTTTATCTGCGTCTGATCGCACTTTTGCTGATCATCATGGCGGTATTTTTCTATAACGGAACAGTAAAAGATAAAGAACAGGCTCAGGATATTGCAGACCTGACTGCAAAAACAGAGAGCCTGGAGAAACAGCAGGACCAGATACTTACAGCATTAAAGGAAACTTATGAGGAACAGAAAACAGCAGCAGAAAGTAATGCTTCTTCTGATGTATCTTCAGAAGCTGATAATAAATCTGAAAAGGATTCTGCAGAGGATAAAGAAAATGCAGATCAGGCAGATTCTGAAGAAACCGATGATTCTGACAATGTATATAAAAATGGCACCTTCGAAGGTTCAGGAACCGGATACGGTGGAACGATCACTGTTCAGGTGACTCTGGAAGATGATACCATTACAGCAGTCAGTGTAGTCAGTGCACCGGGTGAGGACAGTGCTTATCTGTCACAGGGCGAGAATGTCATAAACAGCATCATCAGCGAGCAGAGCACAGATGTTGACACCATTTCCGGAGCAACTTTCAGTTCTACGGGTATCTTAGAAGCAGTAAATGATGCATTATCAAAGGCGGAAAACGCATGAAAAAGAAACAACGAAAGGTACGGCTGATCCGTACCGCCATACAGCTTATATTTTTTATAGCAGCGCCCTCCCTTTTTTCCACAGCATTTGCAGGAGTCAAATCCATCTTTCTTGCAATCGGAGGACAGCAGAGTGTAACTTGGAACTCTTTTCTGGATATCACGGCATTACTGTTGATCATTACCATTCTGTTCGGACGCCATTTCTGCGGTTATGCCTGTGCGTTTGGCTCGTTGGGAGATGCTCTGTATGAGCTTACCGCGTTTATCCGCGCGAAATGCTTTGGAAAAAAGAAAAAACATGGATATCCTGAAGAATGGGTGCACAGATTACAGAAAGTAAAATATGTGATTCTTGCATTTCTGCTTCTTTCCTGCATAACAGGATTCTATTCCAAATTACAGGGAATGAGTCCATGGGATGTATTCTCCATGCTTACAACAGGCAGACTGCCGAAATCTACCTACATTGTGGGAACAGTTCTGCTGATCCTGATTATGGTCGGAATGTGTACACAGGAGCGTTTCTTCTGCCAGTTTCTCTGTCCTATGGGAGCAGTATTTGCAATTATGCCGGTTATACCGGGAGCACTTTTCAAACGAAATCGTCCAAACTGTGCATCAAAGTGTACTCTCTGTAAGAAGAGATGTCCGGCACATCTGGATATTGACGGCGATACTGCACATTCAGGGGAATGCATCTGCTGTCACGCCTGCACTGCAGTCTGCCCAAGGAAAAATATTCATACAGGCACTGTTATTGATAAAAAATAGCAACTGCTAACTTATTGAGAAAATTTAATTAGTAAGAACTAACTATATTGGTAGACATACTATCCATACAGTGATATAGTCTATAGAGTTAGTTGAAAACAACAATAAGAGGATAAGGAATCAGAAAATATATGACAAACAGACACTCTTTTGTACTGGGACTTTTTATTACAGCCTCCCTTTTATGCGCATCCCGGACTGCATGGGGAAACTCTGAAATAAACACATACACCAAAACAGACTTTGCTATGGACACTGTAGTATCAGAGACTCTTTACACAACAGGTGATGATATCACAGCAGACGTAATTTCTGCATTAAAAGATGTAGAAGAGAACTGGATTTCCTGGACAAAAGAAAGTTCTCAGATATACCAGATCAATCAAAATGCCGGGAATACAACAACGGTATCTGATGAAACTGCCACCTGTTTAAAACAGGTACTGGATTTGTCGAAAGCTTCTGACGGAGCCATGGATCCTACTATGGGAAGAGTGATCCGCCTGTGGGACATTGACGGAGAAGATCCGCACATTCCTTCAGATGATGAATTAAATTCCCTGCTTGAAAATGTAGGATATGACAAGGTGACTCTGGATGGAAATAAAGTTACCATGCCGGAGGGAGTAACCCTTGATCTGGGGGCTGCAGGTAAGGGAATCGGCTGCGATGCAGCAAAGAAAATTCTTGATGCAGATAAAAATGTATCCGGTATGATCCTGAATCTCGGCGGCAGCAGTGTCATGAGCTATGGGAGCAAACCTGACGGTTCTGCCTGGCAGGTAGCTGTCACTGATCCGCGGGATACAGAAGGTGATTACCTGGGAGTAGTTACTCTGAATGGTACTGAATTTTTATCTACTTCCGGAGATTACGAAAAATACTTTATAGAAGATGGTGTTCGATATCATCATATACTGGATCCTGCTACAGGATATCCTGCAAGAAGTGGTCTCACATCTGTGACGGTTGTGTGTGATGACGGCCTGAACGCAGACGGACTTTCCACTGCATGCTTTGTACTGGGAAAAGAAAAGGCAGAAGAACTTTTGAAGAAATACAATGCAGACGGACTGTTCGTAGATGATTCTGATCATGTCTGGATGACGGAAGGCATGAAAGAAAGATTTCAATTACTGAAAGATACTTATTCCATCGGTGAATAGGTTTATCTTATATAAAGATCTCTGAACTGTCAAAAATTTCAGTTTTCCGGACAGTTTGGAAATATATTTATTAACTCATATTCAGGAGGATTTAAAGGTATGCGCAAGGGAAATTTAATCAAAATGGCAGCTCCTGCAATTTTAAGTGCAGCAATGATGGTTTCAGGATTACCGGTTATGGCTGCGGATTTTACATCTGATGCTGCTGTGGAGACTGAGGCACAGACAGATGAGTTTGATGCAGCAGATGACACCGCTGATGCTTTTGCAGGCGATGAGGAAACACCTTTTGCTGACGATCAGGCAGCAGCAGAAGATGAATTCGCTGCAACAGCAGAAACAGGCTACAAATATGTCTATGCAGGTCTGACATGGGCACAGTACTGGGCATCTGAGGGAGTTTATAATGCTGCAAACACAGCTTCCAATGGAACAAAAGACAGCCATGATGAACTTGACAAAGGCGGTTTCGACACAGTAACCAGAGCTACTGTAAACCATGGCCTGCACAGAGGAAGCTACCAGTGTGAAGCAATCATGTATGACAAAAACGGCGGTTCTTATGAGATTTCCTACTGGACCTCAGCTAATGATGCAGTTCTTACAGACGGAACAACTGTAAAGCTGAATCAGCCTGAAAGAGGACAGATTACAAAAGCTGATGGAAGTGTTGTAGAATTCGACCATTATAACGTAGTAGGTCTGAAATATGTGCCTGTCGCAGTAAAGGCAGAAGATTATGAAGCCTTCAAATCCCAGTTCAAGGTTGTGGAAGACGGAAGCACAGTTGCCGGAGGATTTGGAGAAAACAATTTGCAGTCCTATAGTGCAGTTGCGGATGTTACCGCTGAAACAAACGGCTTAAAAGAAGCTGTAAAAGGTTCCGATGGAACATTCACATTCAAGGCCAGAACAAACGGTACAGGTTCCGGACTTAAAGATCAGGCACTCCAGACAGCATCCAATGTTACCGCAACAGTAAAAGAAGCAAGCGGAAGCTACGGCGAATTCTTAAGAGTAGATATTACAGGTGACGGATATGGTGCTCTTGGTGCTAAAATGTATGCTGTAAAATGGGATTACTACGGAAATGGTAATAAAGTTTTGGCATCTTATGGAACAAAATTTGCAGCAGATAACTGGATGCACAAGGCAATGGGAATCCAGCTTGGTCTGACAGATTCTTACCGCTGCCAGCTTCCAAAAGGAACAGATGGAACCGGCAAATGGAAAATCACCGTATATGCAATGGGATATGCAGATACTGTATTTGAAGTTAATGCAACAGATGCAAACATCGTAAAACCGGAAGCAGGAGAAGCAGATACAACAGCATTAAAAGCAGCAGTAGAAAAAGCAGAAGCCTTAAAAGAAGCAGATTACACAGCAGATTCCTGGAAGGCAATGCAGTTAGAGCTTCAGGAAGCAAAGGATCTTCTTGCAAAAGAAAAGCCAACTCAGGCAGAGGTTGATGAAGCTACCACTCATCTGAACGCAGCAGTAGAGGCTCTTGTTAAAGCAGATACGAAGGTAACAGTAACTCTCAACAAGAAAACAGCCACTGTTTACAAAGGAAAAACAACTACACTGAAGGCAACTGTAACAGGAACAGCTGCAGCAAAAGTTACATTTACTTCCAGTAACCCGAAAGTTGCAGCCGTAAACAAAACAACCGGTAAGGTTACTGCAAAGGCAAAAGGTACCGCAGTCATCACAGCTAAATGCGGAGATGTAAAGGTAACCTGCAAAGTAACAGTTAAAAATCCAACTCTTACACTGAACAAAACATCTGCATCTGTAAAAGTCGGCAAAACAACTAAGATCACAGCAAAAGCAGCTCCGTCAGGAAAAGTTACATACAAATCCGGCAACAAGAAAATTGCTACAGTATCATCCAATGGTACAATTAAGGGTATTAAAAAGGGTACTGCCAAAATCACAGTAACATGCAATGGTGTAACCAAAACAGTTAAAGTAACTGTAAAATAATCTGACCTGAGAAAAGAAATCCTGTATCCCACCAGAAAGGGCAGGATTTCTTTTCAACTGTAAAACTTTATACAGTTGAAAAGAAATCATTTGAATATGATTTCCTGGAACTATTGAAGAAGGAGAAATTTATGGACAAAAATAATGAGCAGAAAAATAATAAGACTCCGGAAATGAAACCCAAACAGGACAGTTTCCGTCCATGGTTAAAGCTTATTCCTGCGGCAGCAGTTTTTGCAGCAGTCTGTGTAACCTGTTATCAGGCAGATAAAAGTCCTGTGGAGACTACATCAGTTTCCGATAATAATGTTATGTCTACTGATGAGATTAAAGAATTGATTTCACAAGGAACTGCAGGTAAGGATTTTGATTCAGAAGACTCTTCTGAAACCAATGGAACATCAATTTCAAAAACATCAAAAAAGACAAAAAAAACAAGTAAGATTAAAACAGGAACAAAGAAAAATTCATCTACAGGTTCCTCTGCAAATGGAGGTACAGCAGGGGGTGGTGCAGGAAGCATAGTCACACCAACTACAGAAGTTCCTGCTGGTGGATATGCAGACGGTACCTATACAGGCTCCGGAACCGGTTTCGGAGGAACGATCACTGTTCAGGTAACTGTCACTGACCATAAAATTGCAGCTATCAATATTGTAGATGCATCAAGTGAAACAGCCTCCTATTTTGCAAATGCACAGGGTGTGATCAGCAAAATTCTTGCAAGCCAGTCTCCGAACGTAGATGCAGTCAGTGGTGCCACTTATTCTTCAAACGGAATTATTACTGCGGTTCAGAATGCATTGTCACAGGCAATTCCATCAGGAAATCAGGCAGTTGTTACGCCAACTCCCACTCCATCACCGAAACCGACAAAGAAACCTTCTCCAACACCGAAGCCGGGAGACGAACAGATTTACAAAGACGGAACCTATACAGGAACCGGTAAAGGATACAGTGGGACAATTACGTTGACAGCTAAGATTAAAAAAGGTATGATCAAGTCTCTGGAAGCAGAGCATACAGATACGCCTATGTTCTTTAAGAAAGCATGGGATATCCTGGAAAATGAGATCATTCAGAATCAGTCTGTCGATGGCATTGATACTGTCAGTGGTGCAACCTACTCTTCAAAGGGTATCATAAACGCAATGAAAGATATTCTGAAACAGGCAGAAAAAGACACCACAAAAGTGACACCAACTCCAACACCAGAAGTAACAGTTACGCCAATTCCTGAGGCAACCCCAACCCCGACACCGGAAGAAACTCCGATTCCAGAAGTCACTCCAACACCAGAGGAAACACCGGCTCCCACACCAACACCGGAAGAGACTCCGGAGCCTACGCCGGAACCTACAGGACCATATATTGACGGAACTTATACAGGCTCAAGCTACGGATACAGTGGAAGAGTAAATGTAACCGTAACGATTCAGGGCGGTCAGATTGCATCCATTGAACAGAGTAACAGTGATTCACCTGAGTACTTTGATTATGCATGGGAAACTATTTATCCTCAGATTATGGGAAATCAGTCAGCAGACGGAATTGATGCTGCAAGCGGTGCCACTTATTCCTCAGAGGGAATCCTTGGAGCAATTCAGAAAGCTCTTGCCCAGGCATTGGCATAAAA